>ERZ724520.48-NODE-48-length-58725-cov-7.636288_pt1 | contig 58725 bp, 44 predicted proteins | sample MGYA00376053_ERZ724520 | MGnify/ENA primary metagenome ERZ724520 (study PRJEB28724, sample SAMN07190886) | activated sludge metagenome | isolation source: activated sludge of sewage treatment plant in Hong Hong | place: USA: Christiansburg, Virginia | collected...
AACGATTGGAGCAGCTACGGCTCGGGCTACATCAAGGATCCGGCGGCGGCGGTGAGCTACAACGTCACCAGTAGCACGCAGGCCTGGAACACCGCTGTCACCGAAGGCGGCTCGATCACCTTCACCATCACGCGCAGCGCCAGTGGCAGCGCCTCCACGGTGTACCTGAGCACTGTGAATGCCACCACGGTGAACGCCGACTACCAGGGGGTGGACAAGCTGGCAATGAACTTTGCTGCCAACGAGACAGTCAAGACCATCAAGGTGGCCACCAATACCGACAATGTGGCGGAGGGCAGTGAATACTTCTGGCTGGAACTGTTCACGAGCTATGCTGATGCACTGTCCAATAGCTGGAGCGTTTTTGACTACGGTCTTATTAAGGACCCGGTGGCAGGCGCTGCGATCCTCAGTTACCCTACCGGCGACTCGGACAGGTTTCAAATGGATCAGGAGCCAGTTGGACTCGTGGGGTTGCAACTAACGGGACCTGAGCTTGTTTGAGTCTGGATTTTTCCAGTAAACGGTGAAATAGCAATAGAACGTTGAACAATAGCTTTCCAGGACAGTCAAAATGAAATATTTAATAGTGCTGCTTTGCGCTGTGTTGTTGGCAGCGTGCGGCGGTGCTGAAGCACCAGCTGCAACGGCGAATACCCCGCTGCCTTTTCGGTTGGCTTCGCCTGTGAGCGGCGACAGCGAAGTGGCGCTGCACCTGTACCAAGCGCTGTATGGAAAAGCGCCTGGCTACGCTCAGCTAAATACTTTCAAGAGTCAGATTGCGACTAGCGGAGCCGTCGTTTGGGCCAATTCAACAGCCGCTGGTCTGAACAACTTGTCCAACTCAGCGTTTGCTGTCCTTATATTGAACAACATAAGTATCACACCCACCAGTTTGACTGGTACTACCCTGTACGGTTCGCCGCAACAAGCATACGCAGGCCTATTGGGTGGTTTTATTGAATACCTTAACTTTGTAGGAGTCGCCAATCGGGGTGTTGTAGCCGCTCAGCTTTCAGAGATTATTTCCAATCTGGAAGTCGATACCCAATTTGGTGTTTATGGCGCGGCTGCCATTGCACTCAATAAACAGATAGCGGCAAACTCAACCTACAGTTCTAATCCGACAAATTTGCAGGATGCAGTTGTATCTGCGTCTGCAATTGTCCCTGTCGGCAGCGAGTTTCCTGGCCACAGTTTTGGAGAGTTCAAGAATACTTTTGCTTTCGCAGCCTTGAAATCCAATGGTGCGGTGGTAACTTGGGGCGACAGTGTTAACGGAGGTGATAGCAGTTCTGTTGCAATCAAGCTCAATGGTGACTTGGACGTCAGCAGAATTTATTCCACTGAATCAGCATTCGCGGCGTTAATGGTGGATGGTTCTGTTGTTACGTGGGGCAATGCAAATGCTGGAGGCAACAGCAGCACGGTCGCTGCGGGGATCAACGGCACCAACAAAGTCATACAGATCTATTCGACGCTCTCGGCCTTTGCAGCTGTCCGCGCGGATGGTTCAGTTCTTGCCTGGGGTGCTACCGGGGCAGGTGGAGATTTGAAGACTGTTGCCGCCGAATTGAACGGAAACATCGGTGTCACCCGAGTTTTTTCAAACAACTCAGCGTTTGCTGCCCTTAGAAGTGATGGCTCTGTAGTGACTTGGGGATACGAGCCATTTGGCGGCAATAGCAGTTCAGTAAAGACTCAGCTTTCAGGTGCTACGCGTGTGAGCGCGGTTTTTTCAACTGGAACCGCATTTGCCGCGTTACGCACCGATGGATCGCTGGTTACTTGGGGCAATGCTTTGGATGGCGGAGATAGCAGTGCGGTAGCTGGCAAGTTAAATGGAATTATCGACGTCACTGCGGTGGCTGCTACCACTTCGGCTTTTGCGGCGATTCGCCAGGATGGTTCCGTTGTGACGTGGGGCGATGCGAATAGTGGCGGGAACAGTGATTCCATCGCAGCAGGCCTCAATGGCACGAAAGCGGTACGCAAAATTCAGTCGACCAACTCGTCGTTTGCCGCGTTGCGATCAGATGGGTCCGTCGTTGTTTGGGGCAACAGCGCGTTGGTGGCGGACTTTGCCAGGGTGGCGTCCTCGTTGGATGGAACTATCGGTGTAGTTGATATCTATTCCAACGGGTCAGCATTTTCTGCTTTACGCACAGACGGTTCTGTGATTACCTGGGGTGATGCTGGGGATGGCGGTGACAGTAGCGATGTAAAAAATGCGTTGGATGGTAGTCTCGACGTCAAGTCCATAGTTGCGAATGAACATGCTTTTGCAGCGTTGCGCTTGGATGGATCAGTGGTGACTTGGGGCGGCTTAACCTACGGCGGAAGCAGTGTTGCAGTGGCGTCTCAATTGGATGGTTCGAATGCGGTAACTAGGGTATTTTCTACATCAGAGGCGTTTGCCGCGGTTCGTGCAGATGGCTCGGTCATTTCTTGGGGTGATTCAGCAAGAGGTGGAGACGCCACATTGGTAGCTGCAAATCTGTCGCTAGTGATCAGCGTCGCTAGTGAGCGATAAATCCAACGTACCTGACACCGTGCGTTTTTTCAACCCTGTTACGGCATGTTGACCCAGAATCCAGTTCCAGGCGTTAATGTCCTGTTCGCATCAGTAAAGTCTAAATATCCATGACTTGCAATGTAGTCCAGTAGACTGGTCCCCTGGGCTTGGAGACTCGGAGCGTAAAAGTAATAGGCGCCAGTGGCGATGTCCCACGCCCACAAACTGGTGACCCCACCGGCGGTTGTGCTCAACGTGCTGTTGAGGGCGGAAGGCGTCTGAACGGTGCCTGTGGTCACCAGATTCCAACCCTTAGTAAGGCTGGCCGCCGTCAGGTTGAATGCTGAACCCGATTGAATGGTCACCGACACAGTGCCGCCTGCGTTGACCCAATAACCGTCGCCGGGTCGAATGTCCGTAAGCACCCCGTACCCCTTCTCGCGGGCATAGCTCTGCAGTTCAGTCGCTGACATACTGGGGGTATAGAATTGCCAGACACTCTGAATTGCATCCCATTTCCAGACTGAACTCACCCAGTTTGCGTCACTGTACAGGTTGGTGACCGGAAAGCTCTGGTTAATGCTATTGCCTAGCAGGTTCCACCCTGGTTGCACCAGCATCGTGTCAGTGACCAAACAACTCAGACTTGAAGCGCCTTGCGCAGTTGGGTCAAGGATCGTTGCCACGAGTTGCATTCTTCCGGCGGCGTTCATTTCCGACGCGCTGGTACCATAACCCACACAAAATTGCGATCCCAGCAAGTTGGATGTATTTGCGTTGTTGAGAATGTTCTGGGCCGCAAGTTGATCTCCCAGCACCCCGCTGGCGTAGGGGACCAATTGTCCATTGACTACCTGCGTCCAGCCCGTGGGGGTCAGTTGAACCAGAATAAACCCCACCGATGAGGGGGAAACCGTTGCGTTGACTTTCCTGCCTTCGTTGGGTGTACTTCGTATTAGCCCAGTGAAACTAGAAGGAACCACCGCAGTGACAAACACCGACCCGGTCTTGCCGATATCGGCCGGGTTGAACGAAATGGTGTTGACGACCGTGGCAATAGCCGCAGTAATGATGCCACCGGTTACGCCCGAAGTGGAAACACTAAAGGGCGTCGTCTTGAAGGTCGCAATGACCCTTTTGCTAGCGCTCATCTTCACGACGCATGCTCCTGTGCCCGTACAGTCTCCACTCCAGCCAACGAATGTCGAGCCAGAGCCGGGGGTTGCCTTCAGCGTGATCAAGGTGTTCTCAATAAATTGAGCACTACAAAATGTGGCACAAGTGATGCCGCTTGGCGTGCTGCCGACCGTCCCTTTCCCCGTGCCCAACACCCACGCGGATAAACCGCGAAGCGACGTCACTCCACCAAAGTTCGCCGTTACATTTCTTGAGGCAGCCATGTTCACTGTGCAGTTGCCGGTGCCGGTGCAATCCCCACTCCAGCCGATAAATGTGGACCCAGGGTCTGGCGTCACAGTGAGCGTGACGTTGGTGCCGCTAACGAATGACGCACTACAGGTGCTGCCACAATTGATGCCAGCGGGTGCGCTGCTAGCTATACCCGAACCAGTTCCGGACTTGGTCACGGTCAGGCCATAAAAGGAAATGGGGGTGCTAAAGGTCGCTGTGACGACGTGCGATGTCGCCATACTCACCGTGCAGGTACCGATGCCAGTGCAGTCGCCACCCCAACCGTCGAAAGTTGAACCGGCATTGGGGATTGCTGTGAGCGTAACCATTGTGCCGCCGGTGAATGAAGCGCGACAGGAGGATGGGCAATTGATGGCTGCCGGGGCGCTTGTCACCGTCCCGGTGCCATTGCCGATCACCACAACCGAGAGTTCGAAGGCAAATTTCCCGACTCTGTTGAGTCCTTGTTCAGTGAACCACAGGTTTCCGTCGGGTCCCTTGACGATGTAGTTGGGGTTGGCATTTGCCGTGATGCCACTATTGAACTCTGTTACAACGCCACTGGGCGTGATCCGGCCGATGCGATTGCCGGAATACTCGGTGAACCACAGATTGCCATCCGGTCCCGACGTAATTCCTACAATTCCTGCGCCCGTTGAAATGCCTGCGCTGAATTCGGTAACCAAGCCGTTGGGTGTGATGCGACCGATGCGGTTGCCGTTTGTCTCGGTGAACCAAAGGTTGCCGTCCGGCCCAGCGGTTATGTCACCCAGCCCGGCATTTACGGAGATGCCCGTGCTGAACTCCGTGACCATACCTTCGACATCGATTCGCCCGATCCGGTTTCCCGTGTATTCGGTAAACCACAATCTGCCATCTGGCCCCAATGTGATCCGTTCAGGAAAAGCACCGGGGGTCATTCCGCTGTATTCAGTGACCACTCCGGACGTCGTAATTCGGCCAATCCGGTGTACGGAGTATTCAGTGAACCAAAGGCTCCCGTCCGGCCCGGCCGTGATGAAGTTGGGGCGTGCATTGGCAGAAATTCCCACGCTAAACTCTGTCACCACACCAAGCGGGGTAATGCGGCCGATGCGATTCCCCGCGTATTCGGTGAACCACATGTTGCCGTCTGGCCCAGCGGTTATACCGGTCGGACGGGCGCCCGGTGTAATGCCAACGCTGAACTCAGTGACCACACCGTAGGGTGTAATACGGCCAATTCGGTCCGTCCCGTTCTCAGTGAACCACAAATTGCCATCCGGGCCTTTGGCGATGTCGGTGATCTTGGCTCCTGCCGATATGCCAGCGCTGTACTCGGTTGCAGTTTGGCCATGCACCGCACCGACACTGAACAAGAGCAGGGCAGCCAGTAGATGCCAGACGAGACGATTGAACATCAACTTCTCCTTCGCAATACCCCGTTGCAATACCTCGTCGCGACTTTACACCAGACTACCTTATCTGCGAACTGAGGTATCGGTTGACTGAAACGTATTCACAATGTGCAACATTGACCAGCGCTGATTGACAGCAATAATTTGGCCGGCACAATGTCGCTTGATACAACAAACTTTCCGGGATGGTCTGGATGAAATATCTAACAGCGGTGCTTTGCGCAGTATTCCTAGCTGCGTGCGGCGGCGGAGAGCCACCACCTGTGTCGGCGAATATTCCTCTACCGTTTCGGTTGGCTTCACCTATAAACGGTGACCCCGAAGTTGCCCTGCACCTATACCAGGCGCTGTACGGAAGAGCTCCCAGCTACGCGCAACTGAATACTTTTAAGAGCCAGATTGCAGCGAGTGGTGCAGTCGCTTGGGCCAATTCAACAGCAGCAGGTCTCAGTAATTTATCCAATTCAGCGTTTGCTACGCTTGTGTTGAACAATATCAGCATTACAGGCACCAGCTTGACCGGAACCGCACTGTACGGCACACCGCAGCAAGCATACGATGGCTTGCTGGGTGGTTTTGTCGAGTATCTTAACTATGTTGGTATTGCCAATCGGGGAGTTGTGGCTGCTCAGCTAGCAGAGATTATTTCCAATCTGGAAGTCGATACCCAATTTGGCGTATATGGAAGCGCAGCGGTTTCTTTCAATCATCAAACGGAAGCGAACCTGGCCTACGCATCGGATTCAACTCACACGGTAGATGGCATTGTTATGTACCCCTATTTTGTGACTCCGCCGGCACCTTGGTAGAAAGTATGATCCCGCTTGATCCCGAATGATCTCAGTGCGCACAGTACATCGCGATATTGAATTGAACTCAACTCAAAGCATTCAACCACTTGGTGAATTTATGAAACTCTCTATTGCTCTTGTCCTGCTAGTCCTGCAATTGACGGCTTGTGGTGGCGCAGACCCTGCGAGTTCAATGGATACCCAGACCAAGTCAACCGACAAGAAGATGATATTTGAGGCACCACCCGCACCGGGAGCAAAAAACTGAGCGGAGATCTGTTGAGGCCACTTCAGCCGCGCTGTGTATATAAGACGCCCAGCTACATCTTGTCAAGCTCCACTGCACCATCCCAACCCTCTCCGGGTGGCGCTGCGCGAAATTTGGAGATGCGTTCCAGGTAAATGCCTGCAATCTTGTCATCCGGCGAGTAGGCCAGCAAATCCCCCAACGTTGCCTGCGCTGCATCCCATTGCTGGGCACGAAATTGTTTGATCGCAACGATTGTCAGTTCAATCAGGCGCTGATCGGCACAGGGAGTTAACACCTCAACGGCCTGGCTCTTGCCTTTGACTATGACTTTATCCACCGCCCTAAAGCGAATTCGGTCGCCAATGCGCTCGGCCGTTTCCATACTCACCAGAATGTTGGTTGAGTAGAGCTTGTTGATGCCCTCCAGCCTGGCAGCCTGGTTGACGTCATCGCCAATGGCGGTGTAGTCAAAGCGCTTGGCAGAGCCCAGGTTGCCCACCACCGCCGAGCCGCTGTGAATTCCCACTCGCATATAGATCGGCGGCAAGCCTTCTGTGACAAATTCTGCGCGCATGGTGTGCATGCCCTCTTGCATGGCGATGGCCGCGGCGACCGCACGGTAGGCCTGATCGTTGTCCTCTAGCGGCGCACCCCAAAACGCCATAATGGCATCACCAATGAAGCTCACCACCGTGCCGTGATGCTCCAGTACGATGTCCGTCATCGCGGTAAAGTGCCGGTTCAATAAGTTGGTCACCCTTTCGGCGGAATGCGCTTCTGAAATCGATGTAAAGCCCGCCAGGTCGGTAAACAGGGTAGTGATGTTGCGCCGCTCACCACCGAGTTTCATTTGCTCGGGGTGCGCGATCATGTGGGCCACCACCTGCGGCGTTACGTAAAGCGAGAACGCACGGGTGATCTCGGCACGTCGCGCTTGTTCTAACACATAGGAACGCCCACCCAAACTGATGTACATCAATAGCACTAACGCCAAGATGGAGGCGCCTGGTACCCAGACGTTCCATTGCTCCAGCGCTCCCCACACCATCGCACCAATGAGCATAAGCCCACCCAACCCCCACAGTGCGCTTTGAATCGGGCGCCACACGCGCATAGTCCACGCACTACCCACAACCACCAGCACCAAAATAAGTGAGAGCGCAAGCGTGGGCAAACGTGATATGGAATTGCGGCTGAGCGCGGTTTCTATCAGGTTCGCATGCACTTCTGCCCCTGGCATAAGCCCTCCGTTGTGTGCCAGAAATGGTGTGTTGAATAGGTCAGATTGCGCACTTTGCGCATTGGGTGACGCGCGTGCCGCAAATCCAACAACCACTACTTGGTCCTTGAAGAACCCCTCAGGTATCGACCCGGAGGGTTGCACCACTTCATGATAGGAAACATAAGGAAAAGTGTGGTCTCCGCCTACATAGCGAATATAGGAGCCTTGCGCAGTCACCAGATTGGGGGCGAGCTCTGGGTGGTCGCGAATCAAGCGCAGCACACTCGTGCGCCACAATGCCTCGCTGGCGTCTGGGACTTGGCGAACCACCAGGTCGGGGTCTAGCGGTACCGTGGCCAGTCCAACCTGGGCACCGGCCTGTAAGAATAGCGGCAGTGGGTCAAGCCTTTGCCATTCGCTGGTGACTGCCGTTTCGCGGTATATCCGATCCGCCGCCAGCACAACATTTCCGGCGCGACTGATGGCATCGGCAAAACCCTGGTCATCGTGCGCACCGCGACCAGAAGGCTCGGAAAACAACACATCGAACGCGACCACCGAAGCGCCTGCCGTTCGAAGCCTGTCCAGCAATTCTGCATGCAAATCTCGGGGCCACGGCCACTGAAGCCCGAGCTTGGCAAACGACTCGGCATCGATGCCAATAATGGTGATGGGATAGCGTGACTGGTTCGGCGCTGAGGCCACAACCAGCTTGTCCAGCAACTTGAGCTCAATCTGCTGCCATGCGGGAAAGAATGCCATCGCTACCGCCACGACCCACCAAAACAAAGCGATCAGCGCTACTGGCGAGTTGCGTAGTCTGACGACAAGTTGGGGCAGGTAAAGTGCTTTCATCACGTTTGTGGACCAATGCTCCGCGCGGTGGCTGCACCTTAGCATAGACCTTAGAATGCCCATGAAATCGTTCAGAAGCAGGCTGCCTATGTTACTCATTCCTTTTGAGCTCTTTTTTATGACGCCAACATGAGGAACGCACCACGATGGTTGGCTGCTTTAGGGCTGGCACTTCTGGCAGGCATGGCCAGCGCTGCGCCGGAGAGCATGGCCGAGATCGTCAGTGTGCAAGGAAAAGGAGAGTCACGGGCACCCAGTGAAAACAGTTGGCGCGAAGCCGCGGTGCGCCAGCAGCTGTTTCAGGGGTCAGCGGTGCGGACTCTGGATTCAAGCCGCATGGCGGTCATGCTTGCCGACCAGACTCAAATCCGGCTTGCACCCAACAGCATGGTTGAGATCAAGCAGGTGGGCGATGGCGCGGCACGTGCCACCCAGTTGCAACAAAGTTCGGGGCGCACCTGGGCGCAGTCCAAGAATATTCCCGACAAGCTGACGGTGCAAACGCCCACCGCGCTGGCAGCCATTCGCGGCACTGACTGGGAACTGGTGGTGGACGAGGACGGCACTTCCACCCTGACGGTGTTGTCCGGCACGGTGCTGCTATCCAACGAGCAGGGCAGCATCAGCATTGACAGTGGTGAGCAGGGCCGCGCCAAAAAAGGCGTGGCACCGGTGAAGAGCGTGCTGCTCAATCCGCGCAGCCGTGTGCAGTGGGTGAGCAGCTTCACGGTCGATGGCCGAGGCTACCCCGACTTGCTTCAACGGGCAGGGCTTGAAGTACTGTTTTCAGGCGGTAATCTCACTGGCGCCCGTCGGACCACTGAGCAGCTAAGCCAGCAGTCCGACGCCCCTGCCAGCGCCACACTCCTTTTGTCTGACTTCTTGGTGCAGGAAGGCGAGTTTGACCAGGCGATAGCCACTCTGAAAAAAGGTGCTGCCAAGTTCCCTGCGGATGAGCGTTTTGATATCTGGCGCGCCCGTTTGCATCTGGTGGGCGATGAAATACCTGCTGCCCGTGCTGCGCTAGCCTCTGCGCGTCAGCGCAACCCGCGCTCCGCCGAGCTAATGCTGGCAGAGGGGGAACTCGAGCGCCTCGATGGCAATGCTGCTACCGCCACCGCCGCCTATCGAAGCGCCATCGCTCTGGCACCCGATGCGGCCCGCGCTTGGCATGGGCTGGGTGTAGTGCAGACCGAGCGCGAAGATGTTACCAACGCGCAGGCCAGTTTGCAGCGTGCATTGGCCCTGGACCCGCTAGGAGCCGGCCTTCTGGCTGAGTTAGGCACGCTGGAGGCCTATATAGGCCGGTTGGATGCCGCACGCGCTGCCTTCGCCCATGCACTGCAAGTCCGCCCCGATGATTACGTTGCCCTGACCGGTCTGGCGCTCGTCGAGCTCAAAGCTGGAAACACCGAAGTGGCCATACGTCACCTGTTGGCAGCCAGCCTGATTGAGCCACGCTACGCGCGCGCGCAGACAGTTCTGGCCGTTGCCTACTATCAGCGGGGTCGCACCCGCGACGCGCTGTTTACGCTTTCGCGGGCCCATGCGCTGGATCCCAAAGACCCGCTGCCCGATATGTACCAGAGCGTCATCCAAAATGACCAATTGCAGCCTGGCGCTGCGTTGGCGTCGGCACGCGAGGCGCTGGCGCTGCTGCCCTACCTCAAATCTCTCAACCAGATTGCCAACGACCAAAAGGGGGCGGCCAACTTGGGCTCTGCACTGGCCGGATTTGGCCTGGAAGACTGGGCACGCGCCTACGCGCAGGATTCCTACACGCCGTTCTGGGCCGGCAGCCATTTGTTTTTGGCAGACCGCTACAGTGGCGATTTCAACAAAAAGTCGGAGCTATTTCAAGGTTTTCTGACCGACGCAACGGTGTTTGGTGCGTCTAACCGCTTCTCCACGCTCATCGCTAAGCCTGGCCACTATGGCAGCCTGGGCCTGCGCTACAACAGCAGCGCCGACTTCAAGCTGAACGAGTCAACGCTGAATCTGAATGGGTATGCCAACAGCGCCACACCATTTGCCTATTTTGTCGAGGCCATCCGCACCCAGACCCGGCCGGATCAAATGGACTTTGATGCCGCGGCGAGCACTTACACCGTTGCTGTCGGCGCTCGACCGAGCCACGCGCTGGGCTTGTTCCTTTACGCCAACGCCTTCAAAGCCGACCTCTCATTGGGTCCCAATGTGGGCGTCCAGCAGCGCGTGGACGGCCACAATGACCGGCTCGACCTGGGTGTGCACTACAGGCTGGGGCCGCAGTCGCAAGCCTGGATCAAATGGGGTCAGGGCGCAGAAGGCTCTACGGTAAACCAGGTCAACACAGCGCAGACTATTTTTGGGGAGGCAACCAACCGCTCGGTTTTTGTGACCCAGCCGCAACAGCGCGACCTGCAATGGCGGCACACCTTTGCGCTGTCGGATGCGAATGCACTGAGTTGGGGCTTGGAAAACGGCCGCATGGAAAAGACCAACACATTGTTGCAGGAGAATTTCTACCATTTAGGCCAGGGTGTGGTGCCCGCCGATCACCTGACTCTGGACGACAAGGACCACTCGCAAGCCCTCTGGTTTTCCAGCCATCACCGCACCAACGAGCGCCTGATTTTGCAGGGCGACCTAGCCTGGCAGCGCTACACCAAGACCCGCGACATCGCCATCCTGCGTGACCGCCAGCCGCCGGTTACACAGTTGTTGGCAGAAGATTACGGCCAGACCGTGCTTGCCCCGCGTCTGGGTGCCAGTTACGTGCTGGGCAACCGTGCCACCCTGCGTGCAGCTTGGCAAAAGTGGCTTCACCCTGCCTCTTACAGCGCCCTGTCGCCGGTTGCGACCGCAGGCATTCCCATTGACGACAGCCTGGTCAACCCCGGCGGCCTGCTCACCCGCAGCCGGGCGCAGCTGGATTGGGAGCTGTCGGCCACCCAGTTTTTCACCGTCTTTGCCGACCACAAGAGCGCTGACAACCTCAGTTCACCGCTCGATGGCGTGCTCAACACCCGCTCCGACGTCTCCAATCTCGACCGCGTGCGACAGCACAATCTGGCCAACTTGGCGGCACCCGATCAGCTCGAAGTCAAGCCCGTATTCTCGCGTGGCACCGTCCGCAGCTTTGGCACCGCCTTCAACCAGGTGCTTGCACGCACGCTGGCCGCTTACCTGGGTTACGCCAACACGCGCTCGGAAAACACGAGCTTGCAATACAGTGGCAAGCTCCTCCCTTACCTGCCCCAGCACCGTGCCACGCTGGGTCTGACCTGGGCGGGCGAGCGGCGCATGTTGCTCAGTGCGCAAACGGTCTGGCGCTCGGAGCGTTATGCGGATGAGGCGAACATGTCGCCGCTGGTCTCAGGTTGGGACATGACGCTGCGCGTTCACTGGGAAGCGATGGACAAGCACTGGGCGGTGGATGCCTATGCCACCAACTTGCTCAAGCCCGATGTGGAGCGAGTGTTTGGGGTGAATCTTGTGGGCCGGTTTTAAGGTTTTTGCTCTATAGTCAATTGGGCTGTAGCCCTCGTGGAATAATAGTAAGCTGCTCCTGTAGTGATAGCAGTCATCGCTAGAGAAGCATGGCAGTCCATGCTCTGATTTTGGTTTCCTGCGATGCGTATGGTGGAAATTGTTGACCGCTACACATTGTGATGGGATTCTGGGAGTGGCCAGGATGCGCACGTTGAATGGGCGAAATCGACTGCTCGTTTTCTTGGTGGAAGTGGTGTCTCACCTAGGATGTGATGGGGTTGAAAACGCGGTGTCACCTGGTGTGAGCTGCGGGTTTGCTCGGCAATAGTTGCGCTATCGACTCTGTGCGGAAATTGCCGTGCTGGAGCGTCGATAAATACGGCGGCCTAGGCTTGGGCAGGCAGCTGTATGACTGCGTCGATAGCAGTAAGTGCAGAGACTTTGCAGCCGGTGGCCGGACTCAGGTGCACTTGCGGGGTTTGGGGTGGGTCGGCCGCGACCTGCGGTTCTGGCTAGTGTTTGCTTGTTTGTGGATTCTTGGTCAATGGGGGTGTACCCAGCGTGGAATGCACGTGAGCAACCAATGAATATTTGGCGATAAAAAGGTTTTTGGGGAGAGCAATGAATTTAGTCGATGGACCGGCCGATTTCTTGAGACGGTTGCTGGTGATACTTTGCAAGATAACTATTTCCATTTTGGCTTGCGGCGCTGCACACGCTATCACGCCGGCCCAAATTGCGGCCAATGGGTCTACCAGCTATGCCCTGGATACATCGGGCACTTTGTATGGGTGGGGCGATGACACACAAGGGCAATTGGCGCAGAACCGTTTGCTGGGCTCTCGCAGTTTCGTTCGAGTGGGTAGTGGGTACAAGAGAGTGTCGGTCGGTGTCGGCCATATTGTGGCCATTCGAAACGACGACTCTCTGTGGTCTTGGGGATGGAACGCCTATGGTCAGCTGGGCGACGGTACCACCCAGGATGCATCCCTCCCGGTTCGCATTGGGGATGGATTTGAGTCGGTAGCTGCTGGGAACGGAAGCACCTATGCAATTCAAAAGGATGGCACGCTTTGGGCCTGGGGACAAGATTGGTATGGCACCGGAAATAACATTGACGTCTCACGAAAGCCAGTGCAGATAGGCAGTGGCTTTTCAGCCGTCGTGACATCCCCCGCGCTACACTCGCTAGCGCTTGGAAAGGACGGTAGCCTTTGGACCTGGGGAAATAACAAATATGGACAGCTAGGGGTCGTCGGCCATGACACTTGCAACGCCGGAACCGCCTCCGCTTTCAACTGTTCTTTTACCAGACAGCAGGTCACTGGTAGTTATACATCTATCGCAGCGGGCCTTTGGCAATCCTACGCGGTGGATTCCCATGGTGGTCTCTGGGCGTGGGGGCGAAATGACCCCAGCCAGCTTGGCGACGGAACAACCGTGGATCAGCCGTCCCCAAAGAAGATTGGGGACGGCTACAAAATGGTGTCCTCTATGGGGGAGCAGTCGGTCGCCGCATTGAAGACCGATGGTACCTTGTGGGTTTGGGGCGGCTATTCGGGGCCGGCAACACCTGCAAAAATTGGGGATGACTTTTCGTCAATCTCGTATGGAGGCACAAGTGGATTTGCGCTGAAAGCTGATGGCGCGCTTTGGGCTTTTGGGGATAATGGGAGCGGGCAGTTTGGTGACGGCAGTATCCAGCCTGCAAACCCTTCAAGGCAAGTTGCGAGTAACGTTGTCTTCATGTCTATGGGGCGTGCGGGAACTTCGTCAATCATTCTGGCAGATGGAACTTTGTGGACCAGCGGTGACCATGCGTACGGTCAACTTGGCCTAGCCACGGTGACTAAACAACCGACCCCCGTCGTGATCGGAAGTGGGTATGTCTCGATCGCTCAAAGCCCCTCGGGTAGCGTGGCGTTGGCCATCAAAAGCGATGGTAGTTTGTGGGTGTGGGGGAATACTTCTGGATATATCCCCAGCATCCCTTCCAGCTCCACTCCTAAGCGTCTGGGTGGTGACACCGGTTTTGTCGCGGTCGCGGCTGGAAGCGGGTTTTATCTTGCGCTGAAGAGCGATGGATCACTATGGGGAGTGGGCTCCAATCAGTGGGGATTTCTGGGTTTGGGAACCGGGACCAATTTTGCCTTTGAACTTGCATTGATTGGGCAGGGATTTGCACAAATTGCTGCCAGTCGCGATTTTGCGGCGGCGGTCACAAGTGACGGCAGTTTGTGGATGTGGGGTGCAAACGAAGCGGGACAGTTGGGAGTTGTTACTACAGAGATTTGCGGCATCCCCCCTTATACAAAAACCTGTGCAAGCAGACCGACGCTGGTTGGACTGAACTTTGCCAGCATCGCCCTAGGCACGCACAGCGCGATCGGAATCAGGAAAGACGGAACAGCCTGGGGCTGGGGCGACAACAGCGCGGGTCAATTGGGGATAACGACAACAGACCGATGCAACGAAGGTGTCTACTCGATAGGCAGGGACGTGATCGACGGTTTCGTTTGCGCAAAGTCGCCAGTGCAGCTTGGCAGCGGCTTCACCAAATTGGCGTCTGGCTACATGCATTCGCTGGGACTGAAAGCCGATGGTGCACTTTGGTCTTGGGGAACAGGTTACCTGGGTGGCGGCAATCAATTTAGTGTCGGAAAGCCGCCTTCAAAGATTGGGAGCGGGCATGTGGATATTGCTGCTGCAGAACGGTTTTCGCTTGCCAGTCGCATTGACGGCAGTATTCTGTCGTGGGGTGACAACATCGGTGGCTCGTTGGGTGACGGGACATTGGCCCGAAGCCTAGTCGGAGTTTTGGTGGTAAATCCTGCTGCGGATGGGTTCCTCAACCTGCTTGGCGCTGCACCGAAAAAACTCTCGCCCTCGCTGAGCGTACCCTTCTTCCTCAGCACAGCAGGCGACATCAGTATCGCTAGCGCCAGCGTCGCCACTACAACCAAATTCAATCCCGCAGACCAAGGTAAGCCCGGCTCCGTGTTTATCACAGCGACAGTGCCCACGGGCGCACTGGGTACTACAGCTCCTCCCCAAACCCTGCCGGGCGCCAGCGACCCAAAGGTGGCGCGACTAGCGGGTACAACTCCGCTTGGATTCACCCTGATCCAGCGCACCGACACCGGGTGGCAAACCGTGGTCAATGGCCAGCTGATCCCCTACGTCAGCGGCGTTTTGGGCGACCAGCTTGCGGCGCAGACTATCCTCAGCAGCACAGACACCAGTAACCTCAAGGGTGCAGAGTTCTGCGTAGGCTACGGCACTAACGCTCAAGACATGGTGAACAACGGCAACATTCGCGCAGTGGCTACCATTCCCGGTGCGAGCACGACGGCATCGTGCGTGGTCGGTGGCAGCATCAGTATTGACATCGATGTAGTGCCTGGCTGGAACCTGCTTGGCAACCCGGTGAACCAGAGCATTGCCGTGGCCGACAAGTTCGCCGATTCAGCCAAGGTCCAGTCGGTCTGGAAGTGGGACGCAAGCAGGGCGAACTGGCAGTTTTACGCGCCCTATCTGGAAGCATCGGTACTGCAAAGCTATGCCGCCAGCCAAGGCTACGGCGTGCTGAGTGAGATTGCGCCTGGCGAGGGCTACTGGGTCAGTGCCAAGCTACCAGCGAACCTGGGAACGCTCAACGGAGCCGCCGTCAATCTGCGCGGAAGCAGCCTGGCCAGCGGTTGGAATCTGGTGGCCACAGCCAGCCGCGTCACACCACAGGACTTTAACCTGACCCTTGGCACCACGCCCCTGACTGCGGGGCAGGTGCCGATCAACATGACGAGTCTTTGGGCGTGGGACAGTGAGCAGTCCAACTGGTACTTCTATGCTCCCAGTCTTGAAGCTTCCGCGCTCGGGCAGTACATTCAGAGCCACGGTTACCGGGACTTTAGCGGCAGCGGCAAGACGCTTGGCGCAGGTGCTGGTTTTTGGGTCCGGCAACCTTGAAAGTTCGGTGAAGTGAAGTCACTACAGACCCCAACGTGAATGCGACGTGCGTGGGGAGCTATGTTATGTGTAGCGGATCAAACGTGGAGCTAATTTTCCAATGCGGAGGTTGAATGCCAGACTGGTCTGATGAAAGCCATACTTTGCGGCTGATGTGGATCCTGTTTTTGGTCTGCTGTAACGCCGCTCATGCCGCGACCCCAATGGTCTCCCTTGGGAGTAACTTCAGCGTTGCACTGCGCAGCGACGGCAAGGTGATGACTTGGGGGGCAGACGATTATGGACAGCTTGGAACCGGGCAGTTGCCCTACTCGACAAGACCTTCACTGGTGGCGCAACTCGATTCGGTGAAAAGCCTGGGAGCAGGCGTAGCGCACTCGCTCGCCGTCCGCAAGGACGGAACTGTGTGGGCCTGGGGGAGAAATAGCGATGGGCAGCTTGGCGGCGGTCCTGGTGCCGACCGCGCGAACGCGACGCAGGTTCAGGGAGTCGCCAATGTCACCACGACCTGTGGCGGTGACTATTTCTCGCTGGCACTCCAGGCCGATGCAACGGTCTGGGCCTGGGGTGCGGGATACTACGGGGTCTTGGGAAATGGGGGCAATGAAACCGCGGCAACGCCGGTGCGGGTGGCCGGTCTGAGCAATGTCACGGCCATCGCCTGCGGCTTTAACCACGCACTCGCCCTGCGCCAGGACGGCACCGTATGGTCTTGGGGTGCCAACGGCGAGGGTGAATTGGGAGATGGATCCACCACCTTGCGATCAAAACCGGTACAGGTCCAGGGTATCTCAGGCGTAGTGTCCATTGCCGCCGGGGAGTATTTCAGCGCTGCCTTGAAGGCGGATGGAACGGTTTGGGAGTGGGGTGTCCGCGATGGATACGCCACTCCGCACGGCATACCTCGCATCCTGCCGGAGCGTTCTGCCGGTATAAGTGGCGCTGCCGCGATCGCAGCAAGTTTGAACAGTTTCTGGCTTATTGCGGTGCATACCGATACGCAGAACTGGTGGAACTGGGAGACCGGTACCGCACCCGGCATGAAGAAGCCAGCCGGAGCGATCCAGTCTGTGGCCTATGCATATGGTCAATTCCTTTTTCTCAAGCCTGACGGTACGGTGTTAGCCGGTGGCGGGGGCGGTTTTGGAAGTTTGGGTGATGGCACGACCAACTACCGCGACGAGCCAGGTGCGGTTACGGAAATTTCAAGAATCGTTCAGGTCGCTACCGGCAGCTTTCACGGCCTTGCGCTAGATTCCGATGGAAAGGTATGGAGCTGGGGGCTCGATGTGTCTGGTCAGTTGGGCAGCGGCAGAATCCTGGGGCGATCGATTCCTGGTGAGGTTGCTGGGTTGTCGAATATCGTCCAGCTTGATGCCGGAAGTTTTCATAGCCATGCGGTCGACCGAGATGGTAGCGTCTGGGCCTGGGGCGACAACGGCTATGGCCAGTTTGGCGATGGCACCTATTTGAGTAGTTCGACACCCCTTCGTTTGAGCACCATTTCGGGGGTTCAGTCGGTGGCGGCAGGCGCCTGGTATTCGATGGCGTTGCAGCGCGACGGCACACTCTGGCAATTGGGGAAGCATGGTGTCCAATCAATTCGACGCTCCTGCGCTTCCCAATCGTTTGCTGGAGAATGTCAGTGCCATAGCGGCAGGACCCGTCCACGGTCTTGCGCTCAAGAGTGATGGCACGGTGTGGTCTTGGGGTGCCAACAGTGAAAGACAATTGGGCGATGGAACTACAACGGATCAGCTGAGGCCTCGCATAGTACCCGGTCTGTCAGGCGTCAAACTCATCGCTGCTTCGGGCAGCAGCAACTATGCCGTACTCGCCGATGGCACTGTCTTGGCCTGGGGGGCCAATGGTCTAGGGCAGTTGGGCAATGGATCTACAGCAGAGAGCATTGTGCCCGTGGCTGTTGCCGGACTGTCCGACGTTATCGAGATTGCCGCGGGGCTGCAACACGTGCTGGCGCGCAAGCGCGATGGCACCGTTTGGGGCTGGAGTTGGGGCGGCAACGCAGGCGAACTGGGTAGTGGATCCGACATTGTGGTTTCCAGGGCCGCGCATGTCGCCGAGCTAAGCGCCATTCAGCAAATCGCTGCCGGGCATTTCGTCAGCGCTTTCGTTCAAGAGGATGGGCAGGTTTTAATGGGTGGCAAGAACTCCATCGGACAACTTGGAGATGGAACATTCGCATTGCGTCCCAACCTTGGTCTGGTGGTAAACAGTATCGCCGACGGCTTTCTGAGTCTAGGTTCTGGGGTTGCAAGCAAGGTGGCGCCGTCGCTTGGTGTTACGTTCTTTGTCACTGCGTCGGGTGGTATCACTGAGACTCATGCAAGCGTATCAGCCGTCATCAGATTCAACCCTTCCGACAACGGAAGGTACGGTTCCGTATTCGTCACCGCCTTGGTTCCGTCGGGAAGCTTGGGCACCACCCCGATAGGAGACAATTATTCCAAGAACGTCTTTGCCGCCCAACCCCGACAACTTGCCGCGGCATCAACCTGCCCGGCACCCGTTAACCAGCTCACGCTGGTTCAACTCACCCCCACTGGCTGGCAAACGGTAGTCAACGGTCAGTTGCTCCCCTATGCCAGTGGCGTCCTGGGAGACCAACTCGCAGCCCAAACCATTCTCAGCGGAGTCGATACCACTGTCCTCAAAGGCGCCGAGTTCTGTGTGGGCTACGGCACCAGCGTGCAGACCATGATGGAGAACGGCAACATTCGAGCGGTAGCGACTATTCCCGGTGCCAACACCACCGGCACCTGTGTCGTCGGTGGCACCCTAACCATGGGTGTAAGCGTAGCGCCAGGTTGGAACCTCCTAGGCAACCCCATCAACCAACGCATGGGTGTGGTGGAGAGGTTTGGCGACGCCAGCAAAGTCAACTCAGTGTGGAGATGGGACACAGTTAATGCCAACTGGCAATTTTATTCACCCTCATTGAGTGCCGTCGACTTGCAGAACTACACCACAGCCCAAGGCTTTGGAGTACTCAGCGAGATTAGTGCGGGAGACGGTTACTGGGTTCATGCCAAAAAACAAGCCGACCTGGGCACCCAGTGCGGGCAGGCAATCAACCTTAGACAGTCCAGTCTCTCTACTGGCTGGAACCTGGTCTCCACGGCAAGTACTGTCTCTGCTAAGGACTTTAACCTAAGCCTTAGCACCACGCCACCGACAGCTGGGCAGGTTCCCGTCAACATGACGAGCCTTTGGGCGTGGGATGCAAACCAGTCCAATTGGTACTTCTTCGCACCGAGTCTGGAAGCGCAGGGTGACGGTGCGCTGAGCGACTACATCAAAAGCAAGGGATATGAAGACTTTATGAATAGCGGAAAGACCCTGGGTAATGGGATTGGCATTTGGGTTAACAGGCCGTGAAGTGAGGGTGGTTTCGTCAAGAAAGGCCTAAGATAAATGGCCAGATGGAGAGAGTCAATGAGAACATCGAACGAGCTAGGGGTTTACACAGCGAATTGGTTCTCCTCGTTGCGGCGTTTCGGACTTGCAGTCCTTATGGTTGCATCGGCAGGCTCCATTGCTGTCGCCAAGACTTACACCGATAACGGGGACGGAACGGTTACCGATTCAAGCACTGGGCTTACCTGGATGCGATGTTCGTTGGGGCAAGTCTGGGGCAATGGAACCTGCACAGGCTTGGCAGGAAGCTACACGTGGAGCCAGTTCGCAACCCTTCCGACCAACTTTGCTGGCAAGAACGACTGGCGTTTGCCAAATATCACGGAGTTGACAAGCCTGGCTGACCCGTTGCGCTACAACCCGGCTATTGATGACACTGCGTTCCCGAATACGCCTGCATCGACGTATTGGTCGGCTTCATACTTTGCAGGCACGTCAGTCAGTGCCTGGTTTCTCAATTTCAGCAACGGCAATGCCAATGCCACCAGCACGGACCGCGCTTATGCGGTTCGCTTGGTCCGAACTGGGGGGGCCGTCAATTCTTTGTGGAATGCTGCGAAACCAGATTCGGATTACGTCGACCATGGTGATGGAACCGTCACTCATGCACCGACGGGGCTGATGTGGCAACGATGCTCCAAGGGGCAGGTTTGGTCCGTTAATACTTGCATCGGCAGCGCAACCGTCTACAGCTGGGATCAAGCGACCCTACTGACTGACACTTATGCTGGGCAAAGCGACTGGCGTCTCCCCACGGTAGCCGAACTGCAGACTTTGGTGGATTACACGGCCACCGCCAGCCCCCTTAACGTAACGATGTTTCCGGAAACTCCGAAGATTTCTTTTTGGTCTTCATCAGCCTATGTTCCCAGCCCAAACAACGCTTGGGCCGTCACTTTCAACTACGGGGGGTCCTTCTTCTCTTCAAGAAGTTTCGCCTATCCGGTGCGTCTGGTGCGGGTGGCCCCGATGGTGGCAGGCACCTCGCTTGCGGTATCGAAGACGGGCAATGGCGGCATCACCAGTGTTCCCGTCGGCATTGACTGCGGAGCGAACTGCAACTCCAATTTTGCCGAAGGAACCCTGGTCTCGCTTGCTGCCATTGCAGCGCCCGGTAGCTCTTTTGCCGGGTGGAGCGGCGATTGCACGGGCGCGGGGGCATGCGTGGTGAGCATGCACGCAGCGAGAAATGTCGCGGCAACGTTCAAATCCATGCCATTCACCATTGTCACCTCTGGCGTTGTCGATGGAGTGATTACCGGATCCATCGCCAACTTGGCAACCCGAATCGCCTTTGGTGCTGGCGATGTTGGCAAAACAGGTGCCGTCTTTGTGACGGCTGTGGTTCCTGAGAGCTTTTTAGTGTCCCGGTCGGTCACGAATGCGATGAGCAATGGAAGCGCCAGCGCCACCCAATCCACGGTAACTTCAAATCCATTTGTGCTGGTTCAACTCACTCCAACGGGATGGCAACAGGTGGTGAATGGGCAATTGATTCCTTATGCCAGCGGGGTGTTGGGTGACCAATTGGCTGCCCAAACCATTCTGACCAATACCAGCACTGCGGGCCTCCTGGGGTCGCAGTTTTGCGTCGGCTATGGCATTGATGCCAATGAGATGATCGCTGCGGGAAAGATGCAATTGGTTGCCACAATCCCCGAACCGGGTGCGACCGGAACTTCGTCCCTAAGTTGTCTGGTGACGGCCAGCGTACTCGTGCCCAAGGGGTGGAGTTTGTTGGGAAACAGCAATAACCTGGGCTTTCAAGTCAGCGCCCTGTTTCGAGATGCCAGCTGGGTAAGTTCGGTCTGGAAGTGGGATGTAGAGAAAAGGCGCTGGCAATTCTATGCGCCGGCTATGAATGCAGTCGAGTTGCAAGCCCATGCCAACCAAAACAGCTATGGAGTCCTGAACGAGGTTAAGCCGGGTGAAGGGTACTGGGTCAATGCCATTTCACCGGCTTCGGTCACGAATCCCTCGGAAGCACCGGTCGATCTGAGTGCAGCGAACCTGGTGTCGGGATGGAATTTGGTTACTACCGGTGTCACGATGACCCCATCTGCTCTCAATAGCCGCATGCCCTCTACCATAACCAGCCTTTGGGCTTGGGATAGCGCCTCTCAACGCTACTACTTCTATGCGCCGAGCCTGGAGGTGCAAGGCCGAGCCCAGCTGACCGACTACATCTCCGGCAGGGGTTATCTGGACTTCACTGCGACCAATAAAACGCTGGGGTCAGGCGTTGGTTTCTGGGTAAACAAGCCATGATTCAGACGGGAGAACCTTTGTGATGTTGTGCAACACAAGAGCAGCAGACGCCGAACTGGACAAGTTGTCAAAACTAACTGCCGTTGAATTGGCCCAAGCGACTGCTTCGTTAGCTGTAACCTGGACCTTTGCAGTGGCGTTATTTCTGAGCTTTTTATGCAATCAAGCAATCGCTGCGCTGGGAGACGTCCGCGTACCCGCCATCGCACGACCCAGCGCGGTCAATAACGAAAGTTTCAACACGCGAGAAGTCGCATTGGAAACTGGAACGTCACTTGTTGAGTACATTGATAGTGGGGGGCGCGTATTTGCCATTTCTTGGGCGGGGCCAGTGTTGCCGCCGTTGGAGCAGTGGCTGGGGCCCTACTTCTCCCGTTTCTCGGAGGCAGTGGCACTGGGTCGTCAGGCCTCAAACTTGGGAACGCCACTGGGAATCAGTACGGACAAGTTGGTGGTGAAATCACGCGGTCGGATGCGCAGTTTTACGGGTTACGCTTATGTTCCAGCATTGGTGCCCGCAGGTCTCAGGTTGCAAGATGTGCTTCCTTGATGCGGCCCGAAAACTGGTCTTGGTAAGCACAATAGTGGGTGCTATAACCGGCTGTGGCGGTGGTGGTGGAAGTGCCGTGTCAACTGGCAGCAGTTCAGTCACTCGGGCTGCCAATGAGGTAGAAGTGACCGTCGACAAGGGCCCCGCGGGTTACAACGTAAACCGGCTGTATACGGATGTCACTATCTGCACGCCCGGCACTTTGCAGTGTCAGACGATCAACCATGTATTGGTTGATACAGGCTCCATCGGTTTGCGCATCTTGGCTTCAGAGCTTTCTACAAATGTCAGTCTTCCCGAAGTGAAGTCAGGGGCAGAAACTCCACTTCTCAATTGTTTGCAATTTGTGGACAACAGTTTCGCGTGGGGGCCAGTCGTTACTGCGGATGTGGTGCTCGGTGGCAAAACAGCTTCAGCCATTTCGGTGCAGGTGATTGGCGATCCTGCATTCGATGGCCCGTCAGGTTCATGCGCTGCCGGCGTCCCTAACAATACGTTGGCGGTGTTGGGTGCCCGCGGCATTTTGGGGGTCGGCATCAACGCCGAGGATTGCGGCATAAGTTGCATTGGCAATGCTGCCAATGGCCACTATTTCAATTGCGCCGACGCAACATGCCGCACAGCGCGTCCGTCAACCGCCGCCCTTGTCCTGCAAGTGAAAAACCCGGTTTCGCAATTTGTGCAGGACAACAACGGCCTGTCAATCGAATTGCCTGCCGCTGCCTCTGCCGGCCAATCCAGCCTAGTAGGAAAAATGGTGTTCGGCGTGGGCACACAAGTGAACAGTACCATTACTCCCAGTGCGACTCTTTCAACGAACGCACTTGGCTACATCAAAGTGACGCTGGATGGGCGAGCACGGCCCAATAGCTTCATCGATACTGGATCGAATGCCTTGTATTTTGATTCGAGCACCATGCCGCTATGTGCTGGGAGCGCCAAAGATTTCTTTTGCCCGGTCGCGGCGACCGACTTTACGACAACTTTAGTTGGCAGCAATTTTGTGCAAACCTCCGTGCAGATATCCGTTGCCAATGCTTCAGATCAATTCATTGGTGGTAGCAATACCGTTTTGCCAAGATTGGGCGGACCCAGTGGTGACAGTCGCACATTTGATGGGGGGTTACCTTTCTTTTACGGGCGACGCGTCGTCATAGGATTTGCAGGCAAGACGAGTGCTTTGGGAATCGGACCCTATTACGCGTTTTAGAGGGTCAACACCGATTGGTTTCTATTGACTGCGTTTAGCAGGCCGCTGAAATAACTCGCCCCAAGGTATCCGCTGTACCCGTCCAATCGTTACAGGCAAAGCAATATTGCTAGTCGCCCCATTCAGACCAAGCGTGGAGCCAACACTTTCTCCGAGAGCTTGTTCACTATGCGTCGTCTGGAATCAACCAACTGTCTTCGGGCATCGGGTCTAGTGGGGCTCCCGCAAACGGGGCTGGCGTACGTGTGAACTTGCAATGTGGGTTGGGCGCATTGGCGTTCAGTGGGATCCTAAGACGGCCAACATATTCATATAGGAGTGTGTTACAGTAAGTTCCTATATGAATTCAATTGTTTGCATTCCCTTGACAGCAAGCTCGGAGCAGCACGCTCGGTTGCTGGCTTTGCAGGCGGCATTTGCACAGGTATGCAATGCAATGAGCTCCGTGGTGCAGCAGACGCGTTGTTGGAATCGCGTGGCTTTGCATCACATGGTTTACAAGTCTTTGCGCACCCAGTTCCCAGCCATTGGTTCGCAGATGGTGTGCAACGCGATCTATTCGGTTTCACGCACCAGCCGGTTGGTGTTTCAACACCCGGGCAGCCCATTCAATATTGCCAAGCTGGGTGCGAAGCAGTTGCCGTTGTTGCGTTTCGATAGCAATTGCCCGGTCTACTTTGATCGGCACACTTTGAGTGTCAAAGCGGGGCAGCTTTCGATGTACACGTTGGACGGACGCTTGCGTTTTAATTTAGCGCTTAGCCCAGCCAATGAGGTGATGTTTCATGATCTCAAGTTGCAGGAAGTCGTGCTTGCGCGCACAAAAGACGGCCCTTTTAGTTTGACGTTTAGTTTCGTGGATGCTGGTGCCGACACTTCAAAAGATGCACCACCATTGGTTTCTGAATTAGATGTCGACTTGGTTTCTCCAATGCCAGCAATGGGAACAGAGATCGAAATTCCCGAATATGTCGTGGTCGAGGAGGCCATATGAATCCCCAAAAAAATTCTTCTGAAATGCACGCAGCGTTGGCCGAACTCAACCCCTTTTTCAAGAGGGCGGCGCTGATGAGTGTGTTCGCAAGCTTGTTTGTTCTTGCGCCATCGGCCTATATGCTGGAGGTCTACGACCGGGTGGTCAACAGCAGAAGCCATATGACATTGGCCATGTTGACGCTTATGGTTTTGGCAGTTTACGTGGTGATGGAGGTTCTGGAGTGGGCGCGTGGGCAGGTGATGCATCAGGCTTCGGTGGCCTTGGACCAGCAAATGACTGGTCGCGTTTTTGATGCAATATTTGCCGCCAATTTGAGGCGCCAAGCTGGTGGCACTACTCAGCCCATGAATGATTTTCGCACGGTGCGGGAATTCCTGAACAATCCTGTGCTGGTTGCTTGTATGGAAGCGCCAGTTTCGATGGTGTTTCTACTGTTGATTTTTGCAATGAGTCCTGTGCTGGGATGGACAACCGTGGCAGCGGCATTGCTTCAAACAATGATTGCCTGGTTGAACCAGCGCGGCACGCAGCCTCCTTTGTTGGCGGCCAATCGTAGCGCGATCGGAGCGCAGCAATACGCCGATGGCTCGCTGCGCAATGCTCAGGTGATTGAATCGATGGGTATGTTGCGCGACATTCATAGGCGTTGGATGGACAAACAGCGTGAGTTTCTTAGTTTGCAGGCCAAGGCGTCGGATGCCGGCGGCCTGTTTCAGGCGGCCGGCAAGTTTCTTCAAAACGTAACAAGTTCTGCGCTGCTGGGATTGGGCGCTTGGCTGATGCTGCGCAATGAACTCAATGGTGGCGCAGGGATGATGATTATCGCTTCTGTGCTGGGCGGGCGCGTCTTGGCACCGTTGGTCCAAATCGTATCGCAGTGGCAGGCGGTGGTGAATGTTCGAGATGCATGGGCGCGATTGGACCAGATGCTGACGGGTTCACAGGTCGGACCGCCTGCCATGGCTCTGCCGCCCCCAAGTGGAGCCTTGGCGGTTGAGGCGGTCGTTGCCGTTGCGCCAGGGTCACAAACCCCAATTCTTAAAGGACTCACTTTTGCCTTGCAGCCCGGCGAGGTGTTGGCGGTGGTGGGGCCCTCTGCATCGGGTAAGACCACGCTGGCACGTTTGCTGGCAGGCGTGTGGCCTGCCAGTAGCGGGAAAGTCCGCCTGGATGGCGTTGATGTCTATACCTGGAACAAAGCAGAGCTTGGCCCATACGTAGGTTATTTGCCGCAAGGCGTGGAACTGTTTGATGGCACGCTGGCAGAAAACATTGCGCGTTTTGGCGAAGTGGATAGAGACAAGGTTGAGGCTGCGGCCAGGGCGGTCGGGCTTCACGAAATGATCATGGCCTTGCCGCAAGGCTATGACAACCCGGTCGGGCGTGAGGGTGCCATGTTGTCTGGGGGGCAGCGTCAGCGGGTGGGGCTGGCCCGGGCGATTTATGGAAACCCCATGTTCGTGGTTCTCGATGAACCCAATTCGAGCTTGGATGAGTCAGGTGATGCGGCACTGGCTAGTGCAATTTTGCAGTTGAAATCAAGAGGAACCACGTTTGTGGTGATGACCCACAGGACTAGCGTCTTGGCAGTAGCAGACAAGATGCTGATCCTGCAGGATGGGCAAGCCCGTGCCTTTGGTCCCAGAGACGAGGTATTGGCGGCCTTGGCCAAGGCCGGGGTTGCGCAGGCCAGTCCGGTGGCCGCGGCGGGACCGGTAGTAGCAGCTTGAAACCCAGTACAAATTCAAAATGAAAACACCAGCTTTTTTTAAACGTAGCGAGCTAACGGCGACGCTGTGGACGTTTCGCCACGAGTTTGTGATGGTTGGGTTTTTTAGTATGGTGGCAAATCTGCTAATGCTGACCCCAACGCTGTATATGTTGCAGGTATATGACCGTGTAATGCTGAGCCAGAGTGAGCTCACGTTGGTGGCGATGTCGTTGCTGACATTGGGCTTGTTTGCTGTGATGGCGTTTGCCGAGTGGATGCGTTCTAAGGTACTTGTGCGGGCCGGGGTTCGCCTTGATGAGCGCTTGGGTACGCAAGTGTTTAACGCAAGTTTCGAGTCACATTTAAGCCAGTCGGGCAGTTCGCCGGCAAGGTCTTTCAATGACCTCATTCAGGTGCGTCAGTTCTTGACCGGAAATGGGATATTTGCATTTTTTGATGCGCCATGGGCTCCTATCTATATGGCCGTGCTATTTATGTTGCACCCATGGTTGGGAATTATGGGTTTGGTGTTTTCAGTGTTTCAGGCCCTCTTGGCCTGGTTCGGGCATCGCCATACATTGCTTCCATCCGAAGCCGCTGCAGCGGCCACTGTGGAAGCTGCAAGCTTCTTGCAAAGCAAACTGCGCAACTCGGAAGTGGTTGAGTCAATGGGGATGTTGGGTAATCTGCGGACGCGGTGGGCTGCTCGACATGCAACCGCTTTGGAGCAAGGCGCAGCGGCTCAGGCATTGACTCAGCGGGTGGTCGCCTGGAGCAAGTTCATCCGATACACCCAGCAGTCACTGGCCTTGGGGGCCGGTGCGCTGTTGGTCATAGATGGCCAACTCTCGCCCGGTGCAATGATCGCATCCAACGTATTGATGACGCGGGCGCTGGCACCCATTGACCAGATCGTGAGTGGGTGGCGCGGGTTTATTGGTGCGAGTGCAGCTTTTTCCCGCTTGGAGACTTTGCTTTTGGGCTTTCCGGGGCGTGATGTCGCGTTGTCAAGAGTGCGGCCCAAGGGCCAGATGACACTGGCAAATGTAGTAGCTACGGCACCCGGTCGGGTCAGCCCCATTCTCAAGAATGTTAATTTGTCTGTTTTTGAAGGCACTGTGTTGGTAGTGTTAGGGCCATCGGGCTCTGGCAAGTCGACCTTGGCTCGGGTGATGATGGGAATTTGGCCCGATGTCGAGGGTGATGTGGCCTTGGATGGTTTATCGCTCAAGGGGTGGGACCGCACGGAACTTGGGCCACATTTGGGCTATCTGCCGCAAGACGTTGAGCTGTTTGAAGGCACGTTGGCTGAGAATATCGCCCGTTTCAGCGAAGTAGACCCTGAAAAGGTTGTTGAAGCAGCTCAATGCGCGGGCTTGCACGACATGATTTTGCGGTTTCCAAAGGGCTATGACACGTCGATTGGAGAAGCTGGCGCCATGCTGTCGGGTGGTCAGCGCCAGCGAGTAGGTTTAGCGCGTGCAATCTATGGGGACCCTGCTTTCATTGTGCTGGATGAGCCCAACGCCAACCTGGACGACGCAGGCGAGGCTGCCTTGGTCAAGACGGTGCTGAACATGAAGGAAAAGGGGAAAACGGTAGTCCTGATTACCCACCGACCTGGCATATTGGCCGTGGCAGACCGATTGCTGCTGCTTCAAGATGGACGTGTGCAGGCTGAAGGTCCACGGGACGTGGTGTTAGCGGCCTTGCAGACGGCGAATCAGTCTAAGCACCAGGCCACAGCAGCACCATCTGTAGCGGCCGCATTGCCTGTATAGGTCCGGCTCACAACGATTTCTTGATCAATACTCAATTCAATGGTTAGTTCAAATATGTCTCACTTCAACGACCCCGCAACTTCTAACTCCAAACCATCGACATCGCTGCCGGTTACCGATGTGGTGCCAAAGCCCAGCGTTCAAGGCGTGCCCGCTGGGCGAATTGGTATGTGGACACTGGCATTGGGTTTCGGTGCTTTCCTGTTATGGGCCGGTTTTGCACCACTGGATGAAGGCGTCCCTGGCCAGGGTGTAGTGACGATCGATACCAAGAGCAAGGCAGTGCAGCACCTGTCTGGTGGCATCATAAAGGAGGTACTGGTGACGGAAGGGCAAGAGGTCGTCTCAGGGCAATTGTTGCTCAAGCTGGATGAGGCTGCCGCCCGTGCGAACTTCGAAACGGTGAGGCAGCGCTATCTTGGCTTGCGGGCCATGGAAGGGCGGTTGCTAGCAGAGCAAAGGGGCGCAGGAAAGATTGCATGGCATGAGGACTTGCAAGGGGCTATGAACGATGCGCAGGTTCGCCAATTGGTTATGACACAGGAGCAACTGCTTGGCTCAAGGCGCTCAGGACTGCAAGCCGAGATGCAATCCATTGAGGAAAGCATCCAAGGGCAAGAGGCTTTGATTAAGGCCTACTCGGAAATGCTCGGAAATCGTCGCACTCAACTGGCTTCAGTGCAAGAGGAGTTGAAGAACACCAGTGGTTTGGTCAAGGAGGGCTATGCGCCGCGCAATCGGCAACTTGAGCTGGAACGCATGGTTGCGGAGTCCAATTCCTCCCTTGCCGAGTTACTAGGCAACACTACTCGGTCGCAGCGCACGATTGGCGAGTTGCGCCAGCGAGCCATTGTGCGTCAGCAGGAATACCGCAAGGAGGTCGAGACTCAGGTTGCGGACGTCGGACGTGAAGTTAAAGCAGAGGCCGAGAAATTCCGGGCGGTGAAAGATGACTTGGGTCGTGTTGAGATCAAATCTCCAGCGGCTGGTCAAGTGGTGGGTCTCTCGATTCAGACCGTTGGGGGGGTCATAGGGGCTGGTCAGAAACTGATGGACATTGTGCCGAGCACGCAGTCACTGCTGCTTGAGGCGCGCGTACCGCCGCATCTGATTGACCGTGTGAAGATGGGCTTGCCGGTGGATATACGGTTTTCATCATTCGCGAACTCGCCGCAATTGGTGGTCGAAGGAAAAGTGGCGTCTATATCAGCCGACCTGCTGGTAGATCAGCACTCGGGGGTGGGATATTACCTAGCCCGGGTGGCGGTCACGCCAGAGGGATTGAAGAAGCTGGGCAAACGTCAAATGCAACCCGGTATGCCGGTAGAAGTCATCTTTATCACCGGTGAGCGCTCGCTATTGACCTACTTGCTCCACCCGCTTACCAAGCGGATGGCAGCTTCGCTGAAAGAGGAGTGATAAGTGTGAAAAACTTCAAGAAAAGCTGTCTGGCGCTGATGTGTGTTTATGCTGCATCAAATGCGTCGGCTCTAGACCTGCTGCAAGCCTATGAGGCAGCGTTGACGCAGGATGCAACTTACCATGCTGCGCGCTTGGCTGCTGATGCCGGGCGTGAAAACTTACCCCAAGCAAGAGCGCAGTTGCTGCCCAACGTGTCGGCCAGTTTTTCCCGTAACAAGAACCTGCTCGATACATATACTCAGAACTCTTTAGGGCAGTTGGTCGACTTTAGTTCAAGCTACCCAAGTAACTCCAATTCGGTGACCTTGCGGCAGCCGATTTACCGGCACTACCAGTGGGCCCAATACCAGCAAGCCCAGGCACAGGTCGATGACGTCAATGCCGTGCTGGACTTCAGCACTCAAAACTTGGCAGTCGCTGTGGCTAGTGCATATTTTGATGCACTACTTGCAGAAGATCAGTTGACGCTGATCGGCACCCAGCTCGAAAACTACCGCACCCAACTCGATGCAGCTCGCAAGATTTTCGAGGCTGGCGCTGGCACGCGTACCGATATTGATGAAGTGCAGTCCCGCCTGGATCTGAGTTTGGCGCTGGAGCTCGAAGCCAGGCAGCACGTTGACTACACGCGCCAGCAATTGCAGGTGTTTGTTAACCAGCCGGTCGATTCGTTGTCGGCGGTGGACCCGTCCAAATTGGTGCTGCTGCCACCAGTGCCAGCCAGTGCGGAAGCCTGGGTTGAACGCGCTGAACAGGCCAGCCCGGAGTTGCGGGTCTTGCGGTCCCGTGTAGAGCAGTCCGGTTTTGAAGTGGAAAAAGTCAGGGCAGGTCACTACCCGACGCTGGATGCCGTAGCACAGTGGTCGCGCAATGGCAGTGAAAACAATCAGAGCATCGGTACAACTTACGAGTCCCGTTCCATCGGTTTGCAGCTGAACGTGCCAATTTTTGCAGGCGGTGGCGTGAGCTCGAACGTTCGCCAGGCCGTCGCCAACAATGAAAAGGCCGCACAGCAACTGGAGGCCGGGCGGCGTGACTTGAGCGTGCGTGTCTTTAAAGAGTTTCGCGGTGTTACCGAAGGGGTCTTGAAAGTTCGGGCAATGGAACAGGCGGTTCGCTCGGCAGAGCAAACGCTTCTATCAAGTCAGAAGTCCTTTCAGGCAGGAAGTCGCACGCGTCTGGATATCCTGAACGCGCAGAACAATCGTATGGCGGCACTTCGCGACTTGGCGCAGGCCCGTTACATGTACCTGATGGCCACCCTTCGCCTCAAGGCCCTTGCGGGCGAGGCTGACATGGCGACAGTTGCTTCGGTTAATGCCAATTTCCAGCCCGCACTGGGGCAAAAAAAATGAATCTCATGAACTTTAGAACAACGATTCTTGCGTTGAGTACGGCCTTGCTACTCGATGCTTGTGGTGGCAGCGGGATGGAGACGACCACCATCTCAGTAGACCGCCTCATGTACGGCAGTGTGACCACAATCGTCGTGGGCGGGATCAATCTGGACAAAGGGATTACGATGGTTGTCCCAAAGTGCATCGGGATGACCGAGTTACCTGGCGGTACCCCGACGCAAAGAGTCTACACCTGCACTCCAGATGCCGTTGGAGATATCCAGGCGAGCGTGACTGGAGGCGGAGTAACGCTGCACACGACCAAACTCTCCATTCCGCAGCCGCGCGTCAATATGAAGACCAGTATAGGCGATGTGGTGCTGGAACTGGATCCGGCCAAGGCCCCCATATCGGTCAAGAACTTTTTACAATACGTCAATGCGAATTACTACAACAACTTGATCTTCCACCGGGTCATACCGAACTTTGTCATTCAAACCGGTGGCTTCGACGCGAACCTGGTGCGAGCGACCCCACGTGCGCCGATTAAGCTGGAAGTACCCAATGGATTGAGCAACTTGCGAGGTACGGTCGCCATGGCGCGTACTACGGAGGCAGATTCAGCGACGTCTCAGTTCTATATCAATGTGGTTGACAACGTCTCTCTCGACTCCCTCGGTGGCGGGTATGCCGTGTTTGGAAAAGCGCTTGTTGGGCTGGACACAGTTGATGCAATTTCAGCGGTCCCTACCGCAGTGACGAATGGCATGGCGGATGTACCGGTCACGGCTGTGACGGTGCTTTCAATGACACAGACGCAATGAGTAATACAGCGCTGCGTCCTGGAGTCCAATGGCTCTAAGTCCCTTGCCGCGCAGCCGCAATAGGTGCACCACCTCAGCCCAGTTTCGACTGAAGTCCGTTGAGGTGCCTAAAATGAAGTGATGTCGCTCAAACGCAACGCCTTGTGGAACCTGGCAGGCACCGCCATTCCCATGGTGGCGGGGCTGGCCCTGATTCCTTTTACCCTGCACCGCTTGGGCAGTGAGGCGTTTGGGGCGCTGACGCTGGTTTGGGGCCTGATTGGCTACTTCAGCGTGTTTGACCTGGGTGTCGGTCGGGCACTGACCGTGCAACTCAGTCAGATGGGTGCCAACAGGCGGGTGGCCGATGCCGGGCCGCTGTTGCGCTCGGGCATGTTGCTCACCCTGGGCGCGGGTGTGCTGGGCATGGTCCTCATCTGGCTGCTGGCACCGGGCCTGGCCAACCAGTGGCTCAAGATCAGCCCTGCCTTGCAAGACGATGCGCGGCTGGCCTTCTTGATTGCCGCCGTGGGCGTGTTGCCGACCACGCTGGCCAGTGGGTTGCGGGGCGCGTTGGAGGGGCTGGACCGGTTTGCGGCGTCCAACCTGAGCCGCATCGTGCTGGGTGTCTGGATGTTTGCCCTGCCTGCCTGGTCGGTCTCTTTCCATGGGCCCAGTCTGGAGACCATTGCGTTGTACCTGGTGCTGGGCCGCTGCCTGGTGGTGTTGGGCATGTCGCTGCAGTTGCGCGGACATCTGTTCGCGGGCGGTGCGGGCTTTGCCAAACGCCACTTTCAGTCGCTGTGGAACTACGGCCTGTGGGTCACGGTGACGGGCATCGTCGGCCCCCTGATGGTGTACGGCGACCGGTTCTTTGTCAGCGCCGCCGTAGGGGCGAACCAGTTGCCGCTGTACGCCATTCCGCAAGACATGTTGCTGCGCCTGCTGTTGATTCCCATGGCCCTGACGGGTGCGCTGCTGCCACGGCTGGCCGGCATGGGGGTGGCCGATACGGCCCAGGCGTACCGACAAACCTACCGACGGGTGGGCCTTGCCATGCTGGTCATCTGTGTGCTGTCCGCTGCTTTGGCTTACCCGGCGCTGTTGCTGTGGATCTCGCAGGACTTTGCCCGCTCTGCGCTGCCGGTGGTGCTGGTCTTGTGCGTGGGCGTGTGGGTGAATGCTATGGCGTCGGTGCCCTATACGTTGTTGCATGCCAAGGGCAACCCGCGGCTGACCGCGCTGTTCCATCTGGCCGAGCTGGTGCTGTATGTGTTGGCCCTTTGGCTTCTGTCCGCGCGGTTTGGGCTGGTGGGCGCGGCGCTGGCGTGGCTGGCCCGCGTGCTGCTGGACTGGGTGCTGCTGCACCTGGCCGTGCGGAGGCTGTATGGCATCTGAAGTCTGGCCTGCAGATGCGCTGGAGGCCGTGCCCCAATGCCCCTACTGCGGCGGCACAGACCGCACGCTGGCCCATGAGGGTGTGCAGGATTGGGCCTTTGGCAGCGCGCCGGGTCTGTGGAACTACTGGTGCTGTAGCCAGTGCCAGGCGCTGGTCTTGCACCCGCGCCCCACTGTCGCGTCCATCGGGCAAGCCTATGCCCGCTACTACACCCATGGGGGTGACCAACTGGGCAGTGCCCTGGGTTTGCTCAAGCAGCGCGTGCGCAACGAACATTGGTCGCAGTTGTTCGATACCTCGATCACGCCGCGGCTGGGTCTGCCGCGCGGCTTGGGATGGTGCGTCACCTGGCTCAGGCCCTGGATTGTCGAGCCCTTTGGCCTGCGGCAGTGGGCGCAGCTGCCCAAGGGCGTTCTGATCGATGTGGGGTGTGGCAATGGCGACAAGCTGAAGCTGGCGGGCCAATTGGGCTGGCAGGCGCGGGGGATTGAACTGGATGTGTCGGCTGTGCAGGCCGCCCAGGCGCTGGGCCTGCAGGTGGAGCAGGGGGGCTACGAGTTGCTGGAGAACTACCGTGAGCAAGCGGACTGCCTGGTGTGTTCCCATGTGCTGGAGCATGTGCACCAGCCACTGCAGCTGTTGGGTCTGCTGCTGGCGGCACTCAAACCCGGTGGTGTGCTGTTGCTGAGTGCACCCAATGCGGCCAGCCACCTGCGGCGCCACTATGGCGAGAACTGGCGCGGTCTGGAGGCGCCCCGGCATTTGGCCATTCCGGATGCGACCTGGCTCAGGGACTGGATGCGGGGGCAGGGCTTTGCGTCCACACAGGTTCCGTCGCATCCACTGGAAACCGCCATCGAATCCGAGCGCATGCGCCGCCGGGCGCTGACCACAGAGCCTGCTGATGTGCAGGCGGCCAAGGCAGTGCTGCGTAGCATGGCGCCAGCCACCCTGGCCGAGCAGGATGTGGTGCAACTCGTGTGCGAGCGGGGCAAACCGTGACGAACAAGAATTCTCTCGACCTGTTGCGCCTTGTGGCGGCCGCGATGGTGCTGTACAGCCACCAGTACGCCTTGTTGGGGCTGGCCGAACCTGCGTTCATCAGTTGGGACACCATCGGTCGGGCCGGCGTGACGATCTTTTTCTTTTTGAGTGGCTATCTGGTCTGGTCCAGCTGGGACCGCGACCCCCATTTCAAACGCTTCTTCCAGCGCCGCGTGTTGCGCATTTTTCCGGCGTTGTGGGTGGTATGTTTGCTGTCGGTCTTTGTCCTGGGCCCGGTGGTGTCGGTGCTGTCCTTGCGAGATTATTTTTTATCTTCCTTGACCTGGAGCTACCTGGCGACCGCCCTTCTGGTGCCGGCGAGAATATTGCCGGGCCTATTCACGGCCAACCATTTTCCGCTGGTGGTCAATGGCTCACTGTGGACGTTGCCAGTGGAGTTCCTGTGCTACTGCACCATTGCCGTAGTGGGGCTGACGGTGCTGGCCGCGAAGCTGCGGCGGGGCCTGGCGATTGGATTGGCCTTGGCGGGGGTGGTGCTGGTTGCCACCTACGGGCCGCTGGTGATCGGCGTTTTCTTTGTCCCGCATCTGGAAATGGTGGCGATGTTCTGGTGGGGTGCTGTTTACGGCTATTGCCTGAAGCGCGAGCGGGAGCGTTTCGGGGTTGCGGTCGTGTTTTTCGCCATAGCGTTCACGGCCTTCGCCCTGTTGGGGCCCCGGGGTTTTGAGCGCACCGCCATGCTGGTGTGTGCGGCCGCGCTGGTGCACGTGGCACGCCATGTCACTGCCGGTGCCCGGTTGACGGACCCGCTGGGGGATTTGTCTTACGGCGTGTACATTTTTGCCTTTCCGGTTCAACAGTTGGGTGTGCACTATGGGCGTGGGTTGGGGTGGAGCTTCGGCACCTATCTCAGCGTCTCCCTGCTGGCCACATTGGGCCTGGCCTATGCGTCGTGGCACAGGGTTGAAAAACGCGCGCTGCGGTTCAAGCCAGCGTCCAGGAGCATGGCATGAAGCGCGTAGCCATCGTGGTTCTGAACTGGAACGGCTGGCAGGACACCCTGGCATGTGTAGCGTCCCTGCAGGCACTGACCTATGGCAACTTTGAGATCCTGATCGTCGACAACGGCTCTACCGACGGTTCGGTTGCCGAAATACGAAGCGCGTTTCCCGACGTGACGCTGCTTCTGAGCGGCGCTAATCTGGGGTTTGGTGGCGGCTGCAACGTGGGCATCCGCCACGCGTTGGCACAGGGTGCGGACTATGTCTGGCTGATCAACAGCGATGCGACGGTAGACCCTGTCGCCCTGACTGCGCTGGTGCAGGTTGCGGACAACGACCCCGCGCTTGGCTCGGTGGGCTCGGTTCTGTATGAAGCCGATCAACCGGGTCAGGTTCAACTGTGGGGCGGTGGGCGGGTGAACCTGTGGCTGGGACGTTCCAACCACTGCGTGGTGCCCGGGCCCATTAGCTTCATCTCGGGTGCGTCACTGCTGTTGCGGCGTGCTGCGCTGGAGCAGGTGGGGCTGTTTGATGAAGGCCTTTTCTTCATGTACTGGGAAGACACAGACCTGGGCTTTCGTCTGGCGGACGCCGGCTGGCGGTTGGCCGTGGCGGAAGATTCAAAGGTTTGGCACAAGCAGTCTGCGAGCCTGGGTTTGGGTAACCCTTTGCTGGACGAATACGCGACCCGGTCGTGCGTGCGCTTTCTACGGCGCCATGCGCTCGTACCGGCTGTGTCCGTCGCGTTGGTGCTGGTCCGCATGGTCGTCAAGCGGATCGTGATCGGCCGGCCGGATCGCCTGATGGCCGTGTTGCGGGGTTATCGTTGCGCATGACCATGACGACCGCGCCTGTTTCCGTGGTGGTGCCGTGCTACCGCTGTGTTGCCACGCTGGAGCGGGCCGTGTTGTCCGTGGTGCGGCAGACGCAACGGCCGTTGGAGCTGATTCTGGTGGACGATGCCAGTGGGGACGGCACGCTGGACCTGTTGCAGGCATTGCAGTCGCGCTACGGAGATTGGGTCCGTGTGGTGGCGTTGCCGGTCAATGCGGGGGCTGCATCAGCGCGCAATGCTGGCTGGAATGTGGCGACGCAACCCTACATTGCCTTTCTGGACGCCGACGACGCCTGGCACGCCCGCAAGATCGAGATCCAGTGGGACTACATGCAGCGTCACCCCGACGTGGCGCTCAGCGGGCACCTGTGCCGGCAATTGCCATCCACTGCGACCGAAGCGCCGACCTGGCCCGTCGCGCTGGCCGCGGAGCAGGAGATCACCTGGGCCACGCTGCTGCTGCGGCACCAGTTTGTGACGCCGTCGGTGATGCTCAGACGGGACATCGTTCTGCGTTTCAGCGAAGGCATGCGCCATATGGAAGACCACCGTCTGTGGCTTGAAATCGTGGGGGCACCGATGCGCATGGTTAAACTGCAGGCCGAGTTGGCAGCGGTCTACAAGCCTGTGTACGGTGCATCGGGACTGAGCGCCAATATGTGGGGCATGGAAAAAGCCGAACTCGCCAATTACCGGTATTTTCAGATTATCAAAAAAATATCCATCTTTCAAATGATTCTGCTGCAGGGATATTCATTGGTGAAATATGTTCGCCGGATTTTGATTGTGCGTGTCCTTCACCGCACGTGAGTTGAATGCCCGAACCCGTCAATCCCCTTCCGTCTGTTGCCGTGTGTCTGGCCGCCTTCAATGGTGTGCGCTATTTGCCACAACAAATGGATTCCATTCTGGGCCAGGCAGGCGTTGCGATTACGGTATTTGTCAGTGTGGACTGTTCTTCGGATGGTACCGAGGACTGGTTTCAGCGACTACAGGAAACAGAACATCGTGTGGTGTTGCTGCCGTGTGGAGAGAAATTTGGCGGTGCCGCACCCAATTTTTTTCGATTATTGCGCGAGGTTGATTTTTCGGCTTTCGATTATGTTGCGTATGCCGATCAGGACGACATCTGGTTACCGGAGAAATTGAAACGCGCCACCGGGCAGTTGACTGAAACGGGGGCGGATGGATATTCGAGCGATGTTGTTGCGTTCTGGGAGTCTGGTCGGTCCACCTATATCAGGAAATCGTATCCCCAGCGGCAATGGGATTATCTGTTTGAATCGGCGGGACCCGGTTGTACCTTTGTTTTTCGCCGCAACCTGGCGCTGGAGTTGCAGACTGCACTGCGGCAAAACCGGGAAGGCGCGCAGGATGTTGGCTTGCACGACTGGTTTACCTATGCCTTTGCGCGCGCGCGCAACCACCCCTGGATCATCGATGACTATGCCAGCTTGATGTACCGGCAGCACGGTGACAATCAGGTGGGCGTGAATGCCGGGGTCTCTGCACTGGTGTGGCGTGCCCGCAAAGTTCTCGATGGCTGGGGCTTGAACCAGGCCCGGATGATTGCCCGATTCATAGGCGCCGGTGATCTGCCCTTTGTGCGCCAATGGATGGGCGGCGGCAGGCTTGCTCTGCTGAATCTGGCTTTCCAGGCGCGGAACTGCCGGCGCAAGCCGATGGACAGGCTGTGGTTCGCGATGTCGTGTCTTGCGTTGGCCGTGATAGGCTGGAAATAGTATGACAAATATTCTGGCCGTAACCGGCGCCAATGGATTTGTGGGGCGCGCCCTGTGTGCCGAGGCTGTCGAGCGCGGTATGGCGGTGCGCGGCATCACCCGTTCACCCTGCATCTTGCCCCCGGGTGTTGAAAATGTGGTGGTGGGCAATGTGGACGGCGACACCCAGTGGGCGCAGGCACTGAAGGGTTGTGATGTAGTGGTCCACCTGGCAGCCCGTGTACACATCATGCACGACAAGTCCCGCGATCCGCTGGCTGAATTCCTGCATGTCAACACCCTTGGCACGATCCGCTTGGCCCAATGTGCGGTAGTGGCAGGTGTGCGACGTCTGGTCAATGTCAGCTCCATTGGCGTGAATGGCTCCAGCACCAAGGGAAACGAAGTGTTTACGGATCACGACAGGCCTGACCCGCATAACCCCTATTCCGTGTCTAAATGGGAGGCCGAGCAGGCACTGCAACGGATTGCGCTTCAGGGGCAGATTGAGGTCGTGACCGTTCGCCCACCCCTGATATATGGACCTGGTGTGGGAGGGAATTTCTTGCGACTGTTGGGTGCGGTCTATCGGGGCATTCCATTGCCACTGTGGGCGACGAAGAACTCTCGGGATTTGTTGTACGTCGGAAATTTGGTAGATTTTTTAATTGCTTGCGCGTACCACTCGCAGGCATCTGGACATACCTATCTGGTGAGCGACGGCACACCGGTTTCAACCAACGTGCTACTGAGTAGTTTGGCGCGGGCTTTGGATGTTCGGTCGCGGCTTTTTCCGGTTCCTCCCTACTTCTTGCATATTGTGGGAGTGATGACGGGTTATTCGGCCGAGTTTGAGCGTCTGCTCAGTTCCCTGCGGGTGGATAGCAGCAAGGTGCAGCGTGAGCTGGGATGGTATCCACCGTTTTCTTTGCGGCAAGGTCTTCAGGCAACGGCCGACTGGTACCGGGCGGAGCGGCGGAAATAGCACAACAGTATCTCCATGACGAAACGTTTGTTTGATGTGTTCCTTGCTGCAATAGCAGCGCTGATTTTGGTGGTGCCGTGCACGGTGGTTGCGTTATTGGTGAAAATCACTTCACCGGGACCTGTTTTATATTGGTCAGACCGGGTCGGGCGGTACAACCGCATTTTCAGAATGCCCAAGTTTCGCAGTATGCGCACGGGCACGCCGGCCGTGGCAACCCATTTGCTGGCCAATCCGGATAGTTATCTCACCCCCATCGGAAGTTTCTTGCGAAAAAGCAGTCTGGACGAGTTGCCGCAGTTGTGGAGCATTATCAAAGGAGATATGAGTTTTGTGGGGCCGCGCCCAGCACTCTATAACCAGCAGGATTTGATTGAATTGCGCACCCAGTGCGGCGCACATGCCGTGGTGCCGGGGTTGACCGGCTGGGCGCAAATCAATGGACGGGACGAGTTGCCCATACCGCAGAAGGTTGCGCTCGACAGCGAATATGTGCGCCGGCAGTCGCTGGCGTTTGATATTCAGATATTATTTTTGACGGCCTGGAAGGTTATCATGCGCAGGGACGTAACCCATTAATATCGCAATTAGGAGTGTAGACATGAATAACTTGGTAGATATTCAGAATCAGATCCAGAAACTGCAAAAACAGGCTTCGGAAATCAAGAGCCGCGAGTTCGATAAAACGGTGCAGGATATTCGCGCCAAGATGGCGGCGTTTGGCATCACGGTAAAAGATTTGCAAGCTGCGGCTCCCGGTGGCCGCAAGGGCCGTGGCAAGGCCAAGGCGGCGGTTCAGCCCAAGGCCACCAGCAGCAAGAAGAAGGCGGGTACCGTAGTTGCCGCCAAATTCCGGGGCCCCAATGGAGAGGTCTGGAGTGGCCGCGGGTTGACGCCACGCTGGTTGTCCGCGCTGGTGGCGCAGGGCAAAACCAAAGAAGAATTTGCGATCACCAGCTGACGACATGGCTGAATTGGGGTAATGGAGTTCCATGCAGAACAGAGTATTGGGGTGGTCGCGGTCGACCAAACGGATGGTCGTGGTGGCGCTGGACGTTGTTCTGGCGATGCTGTCGACATGGGCCGCGTTTTCCTTGCGCCTGGATACCTTGCACTGGCCGGTGGGCGCGCAATGGTGGGTGTATGGCCTGACGCCGCTGATGTTTGTTCCGGTGTTTATCCGCTTTGGCCTGTACCGGGCCATATTCCGCTACACCGGGCAAGCCGCGCTGATGGCGACTGCCAAGGCGACGGCCGTCTATGGCATGTTGTTGTTGACGCTGCTAACGGCGATGCAATGGAGTGGGCAATGGATTGGCGTGCCCCGCAGTCTGGGTATCTTGCAGCCTTTGATATTTTTTCTGATGGTGGGCGCCAGCCGCGCATTTGCCCGGTTTTGGCTGGCGGGCCTGAGCCCGCTGGATCGTGGTGACCAGAGTCGATTCCTGATTTACGGAGCGGGTACCGCCGGTGTGCAGACTGCTTCCGCCATGGGGATAGGCGCGCAGTCGGTACTGATTGGTTTTGTCGATGATGACCCGACCAAGGTGGGGCGTAGCGTCAACGGGGTTCCGGTCTTTGCGCCGTCCCGCGTGGCGGGGCTCGTGGTCGAGCAGGGGGTCACGGATCTGCTGCTGGCTTTGCCCAGCACATCACGCGCGCGCCGCAAGGAGATCATCGAGAGCCTGCGTTCTGTGCCGGTGCATATCCGCACCTTGCCCGATTGGGCCGACCTGGCCAGCGGGCGCGTGACGGTGCAGGATTTCAAGGAACTGGAGATTGAAGACCTGCTGGGGCGCGATCCGGTACCTCCCAATACCGATTTGCTGGCGCGCAACCTGTCGGGCAAAGTGGTTTTGGTAACTGGTGCGGGTGGCAGCATTGGCAGTGAGCTGTGCCGCCAGATCGCTGCCGAGCGGCCGCGGCAGCTCCTGCTGTTCGACCACAGCGAATTCAACCTCTACACCATTCACCAGGAGCTGGAGGCGTCCTGCGCCTCCCTGGGGCTGGCCGTGGAACTGGTGCCGCTACTCGGCAGCGTGGCCAACGTACAGCGGTTGCAGGAGGTATGCCAAAACTACCGCCCCCACACGGTTTACCACGCGGCGGCCTACAAACACGTTCCCATCGTGGAGGCCAATCCGGCCGTCGGCATCGACAACAATGTATTCGGCACACTGAACATGGCGCAGGCGGCCCTGGCCAGCGGGGTTGCCAGTTTCGTGCTGGTCTCTACCGACAAGGCCGTGCGACCGACCAATATCATGGGCGCCAGCAAACGCATGGCGGAACTGGTCTTGCAGGCGCTGGCCGCTCAGGCCCCACCGCAAGGCGCCACGACCTGCTTCAGCATGGTGCGCTTTGGCAATGTTCTGGGTTCCAGCGGGAGTGTGGTGCCGCTGTTTCGGCGCCAGCTGGAAGCCGGTGGCCCCTTGACCGTGACCCATGCCGATGTCACCCGCTATTTCATGACCATCCCCGAAGCCGCGCAACTGGTGCTGCAGGCGGGAGCCATGGCCTGTGGGGGAGAAGTGTTTGTGCTGGACATGGGCGAGCCGGTCCGCATCGTTGACCTGGCCCGGCGCATGGTCGAGCTGTCCGGCATGACCGTGCGCGATGAAACGACGCCCCACGGCGACATCAGCATTGCCATCACGGGTCTGCGTCCCGGTGAAAAGCTGTATGAAGAACTGCTGATTGGCGACAACCCGACCGCCACGGCCCATCCGCGCATCATGAAGGCCCACGAGCACTACTTGGAGTGGCCAGCGCTCAACCAGCAATTGCAGACCTTGCGCCAGAACGTCCAGGCAGACGACCTGTCGGGCATCAAAGCGGTGTTGCACGCCTGTGTTCAGGGTTATGAAGGTGAGCCCGCTGCGTCAGACGCGTGATCGGTATCGCCTGATTTGAGGGCCAGTGCGGCCTGGTAGAGCCCATTGCGTGGCTCGCCGGTGATGTCGGCCGCCAGCTTGACCGCGGTCTTCAACGGCAGATGCTCCAGCAGCAGTTTCAATACCCGGGTGTCCTGCGCCACTTCGGTTGCCGCGGGTATGGCGTGCAGCACCAGGGCAAATTCACCCCGCAGGCGGTTCGCATCCTGCGCCAGCCAGGCCGGAAAATCCTGGGCGCTGACCGTGGCAATCTCTTCAAACTGTTTGGTCAATTCCCTACCGATGGTCAGCGCTCGCGCACCCAGGGTGGCCAGCGCCAGCGCCAACGCCTCGATGCGGTGGGGCGCCTCCAGCAGCAGCACCGCACGCTCCTGGGTCGCCAGCGCCAGCACCGCACGGTCCCGCTCACCCGCTTTGGACGGCAGAAAGCCCACAAACACAAACCCGCCGGGATTGTCTTCCACCAGACCGGCGACCGAGACCAGCGCGGCAATGCTGCTCGCGCCCGGCAGGGGCATGGCGCGCAGGTTCTGCGCACGCACGGCCGCCACCAGCCGCGCGCCGGGGTCGCTGATGCCGGGCGTGCCGGCGTCGCTGACATAGGCCACGCGCTGGCCCTGGCGTAGAAGATCCAGCACGGTCTGGGCTGCCTGCGTTTCATTGTGCTGGTGCACGGCAATCAGCTGCCCGCCGGTTTTGTCGATGCCGTAGGCGCGCAACAGCGACTGGGTGTGGCGCGTGTCCTCACAGGCAATGGCGTCGACCAGCCCCAGAACGTGCAGTGCCCGCAGGCTGATGTCGGCCAGGTTGCCAATCGGCGTGGCGACGACGTAGAGCGCTCCCTGCGGATAATGCTGTTCAGAAGCCGCCTCGGCGGAGGCGGCGCGGGCTGAGGTAAATAGAGCGCTCACATGGGAATCCTTTCTTCAAAACCGATCCGGCCCGGAACAACTCCACCCACCACCAAGCAACTTGGCGACGGTGGGGAAGATGAGGCCCTGCGGTATTTGCAGGCGCAAGGTTTGCGCCTGATTGCGCGCAATTATCGGACGCCGGGGCGTGGCGGCGGCGAGATTGACCTGATCATGCAGGCGCCAGACGGCACCACGGTGTTTGTCGAGGTGCGCAAACGCAGCTCCTTGGGCCATGGCGGCGCTGCCGCCAGCGTCGGCCACGTCAAGCAGCGACGCATCATTTTTGCGGCACGGCACTACCTGATGCACCTGCGGGCCCTGCCGCCCTGCCGCTTTGACGTCGTGGTGCTGGAGCCAGACGGCGTGCAGTGGCTGCAGGCGGCATTTGACGCCTCGTGACCCCGACACTTCAGGTGGATTTACCGGCCGCGGTATCATCGGCCTCCATGCTGGAACAACGAATACAACAACACTTTATCGACAGTGCCGACCTCAAGTACCAGGCTGCACTGGTCCTGAGCAAACCGATTGCGGCAGCCGTGCAGGCCATGCTGACCTGTGTGACCAGTGGCGGCAAGGTGCTGGCCTGTGGCAATGGTGGATCGGCCGCCGACGCACAGCATTTCGCGGCCGAATTTGTGGGCCGCTTCGAGCGCGAGCGCCCGGAGTTGGGGGCCATTGCCCTGACGACCGACAGCTCCATCATCACGGCGATTGCCAACGACTACGATTTCAACGTTATTTTCTCCCGCCAGGTGCGCGCACTGGGGTCACCCGGTGACGTGCTGCTGGCCATCTCGACCAGCGGCAATTCGGCCAATGTGCTGGCCGCCATTGAAGCGGCGCATGCGCGCGAAATGGTGGTGGTCGGGTTGACCGGGCGTGGCGGCGGAAAAATGGCGCATGTGTTGCGCGATACCGATGTGCACATCTGCGTGCCGCATGAGCGCACGGCCCGGATTCAGGAAGTGCATATATTGGCTTTGCATTGCATTTGCGATGCGGTAGATGCCCAGCTGTTGGGCGAACAGGAACCTTCCAAATGAGTTTTTCTTTGCGACGCGCCAGCCTGGCGCTGGTTTTAGTGGGCAGCACCGTGGGCACGCTGACGGCATGTTTCCCCTTGGTCATGGGTGGTGCGGTGGTGACCGGCATGGTGGCCAGCGACCGGCGTACGACCGGCACCGTGGTCGAGGACGAGGGCATTGAACTGCGATCGGCCAGCCGCATCCGCGACAACCTGGGTGAGCGCGCGCATGTCAATGTGACCAGCTACAACCGCCAGGTTTTGCTGACCGGCGAAGTGGCATCGGCACAGGATAAGCAACTGGTGGAGCAGATCGTGACCGGCGTGGACAACGTGCGCCACATCGTCAACGAACTGGCCGTCCTGGGCAACTCGACCCTCACGCAGCGGTCGTCCGATTCGCTGGTCACCGGAAGGGTGAAGGCCGCTCTGCTGGACGCCAAGGATCTGTATGTCAACGCGTTCAAGATCACGACCGAGCGTGGAACCGTGTACATGATGGGACGCGTGACCGCGCGGGAAGCAACGCGCGCGACCGAGGTCATCAGCGCGACCACCGGTGTGCAGAAGGTGGTGCGCATTCTGGAAACCATCTCGGAAGACGAGCTGTCGCGCATGACCGTATCCGGCGGTACGCCCCCAGCTACCAAGCCATAAACGCTTACTTCAGCCGCTTGATCAGGCTGGAGGTGTCCCAGCGGTTGCCGCCCAGGTGCTGCACATCGGCGTAGAACTGGTCGACCAGGGCCGTGACGGGCAGGCGCGAACCGTTGCGTTTGGCTTCGTCCAGCACCAGCCCCAGGTCCTTGCGCATCCAGTCGACGGCAAAACCAAAGTCGAACTTGTCGGCCACCATGGTCTTGCCGCGGTTGTCCAGTTGCCAGCTTTGGGCCGCGCCCTTGCCAATGACGTCGAGCACCTGGTTCATGTCCAGGCCAGCGTTCTGGCCAAAGGCAATCGCTTCGCTCAGGCCCTGTACCAGTCCTGCAATACAGATCTGGTTGACCATCTTGGCCAGCTGGCCCGCGCCACTATCCCCCAAGAGCGTGAATGCGCGTGAGAAGGCCATGGCCACGGGCTTGGCGGCCTCGAACGCCGCCGCATCACCGCCACACATCACGGTCAGCATGCCGTTTTGCGCGCCCGCCTGACCGCCCGAAACCGGCGCATCGACAAAATACAGTCCCTGGTGGCGGGCGAGGGCGTTGAGTTCGCGCGCCACACTGGCCGACGCCGTGGTGTGGTCGACAAAAATGGCGCCCGCCTTCATGCCGGCAAAGGCGCCGTCCGGGCCAATGGTCACACTGCGCAGGTCGTCGTCATTGCCCACGCAGCAGAAAACGATGTCGGCGTCGTGCACCGCCAGACGCGGCGTTGCAGCGCTGGTGTTATTGCCATTCTGGCCGCTAGCCCTCGCGAATTCGGCACACCATGCTACTGATTTAGTAGCAGACCGGTTGTAGACAGTGACCTGGTGCCCGGCCAGGGCGAGGTGCCCCGCCATGGGGTAGCCCATGACACCCAGGCCCAGAAAGGCGACCTTGGTGCTGGCGGATGCTTCGTATGTTTTGGGGTTGGTGCTGGGCATGGCGTAGGAAGTTCAAATAGTTGGAAGGGCAATTTGCCGCCGGGCCGCCCCAAGGCAAATTCGCCCCCGGTGCGTAGCGACCCCTTCGGTAGTGGGGCAGCGACCCGCGCAGCGGCGGAGCGTGGGGGCTACATTCACATAATCGAAAAATGTTCGGTACCGGCACTCAGGTCGCTGGACTTGGCGCGCTGGCTGTTGAGCTTGATCTGCAGGCGCAGGTCGTTCAGCGAGTCGGCGTTGCGCAGCGCGTCCTCGAAGGTGATCATGTTCTTCTCGTACATGTCAAACAGCGCCTGATCAAAGGTTTGCATACCCAGGTTGCGGCTCTTCTTCATGATCTCCTTGATTTCGGACACGTCGCCCTTGAAGATCAGGTCGGAGATCAGCGGGGAGTTCAGCATGATCTCGACGGCTGCCACGCGGCCCTTGCCATCCTGTTTGGGCAGCAGTCGTTGTGAAACCAGTGCCTTCAGATTCAGCGACAGATCCATCAGCAACTGGGCGCGGCGCTCTTCAGGGAAGAAGTTGATGATGCGGTCCAGCGCCTGGTTGGCGCTGTTGGCGTGCAGCGTGGCCAGGCACAGGTGGCCGGTCTCGGCAAAAGCCACGGCGTGTTCCATGGTCTCACGGTCGCGGATTTCGCCCATCAGGATCACGTCGGGTGCCTGGCGCAGCGTGTTCTTCAAGGCCGCTTCCCAGCTATCGGTGTCCAGTCCCACTTCGCGCTGCGTCACCACGCAGTTTTTGTGCATGTGCACAAATTCGACCGGGTCTTCCACGGTGATGATGTGGCCGTAAGAGTTCTCGTTGCGCCAGTCGACCATGGCCGCCAGGGTGGTCGATTTACCCGAACCCGTGGCGCCCACCAGGATGCACAGGCCGCGCTTGGACTGGGCAATCTCCTTCAAGACCTGTGGCACACCCAGGCCGTCGATGGTGGGCAGGACCATGGGAATGGTCCGCAGCACCATGCCCACCTTGCCCTGCTGGATGAACGCGTTGACCCGGAAGCGCCCGATGCCCGGCGGCGAAATGGCGAAGTTGCTTTCCTTGGTGCGCTCGAAATCGGCCACCTGCTTGTCGTTCATGATGGAACGCGCCAGCGACAGCGTGTGCACTGCATTGAGGGCCTGCGGCGACACCTTGGTCACCTTGCCGTCGACCTTGATGGCGGGCGGAAAGTCGCCAGTGATGAACAGGTCGCTGCCATTGCGCCCCACCATCAGCTTGAGCAGGTCGTTAATAAATTTCGTGGCTTGATCGCGCTCCATGAGAGCTCCCTTCAAAAATAGTTTGAGGCAGAGGAACGAATGGTTCCCCCAAACCAGGAACACCGCGGGACCGGCTTTGCCGGACCGCTGGTGTTGCCCCCTGCAAGGGGGAAAGCGGCTACACGCAGTGAGCAAGCCGGGGGGTGTGCCATATCTACCCTGGGAAGTTCTCAGGGATTTTCGCCTTGGAGCGGGCCTCCGCGGCGCTGATGACGTTGCGCTTGACCAGGTCGGTCAGGTCCTGGTCCAGCGTCTTCATGCCCACGCTGTTGCCGGTCTGGATCGACGAATACATCTGCGCCACCTTGGCCTCGCGGATCAGGTTGCGGATGGCGCTGGTACCCAGCATGATCTCGTGGGCGGCGACGCGGCCCTGACCGTCCTTGGTCTTGCACAGGGTCTGCGAGATCACCGCCTGCAGCGACTCGGACAACATGGCGCGGACCATTTCCTTCTCGTCGGCCGGGAACACGTCAATGATCCGGTCAATCGTCTTGGCCGCGCTGGAGGTGTGCAGCGTGCCAAACACCAGGTGGCCGGTTTCGGCCGCCGTCATGGCCAGGCGGATGGTTTCCAGATCGCGCATTTCGCCGACCAGAATACAGTCCGGGTCTTCGCGCAGCGCCGAGCGCAGCGCGGCGGCAAACGACAGGGTGTGTGGCCCCACTTCGCGCTGGTTGACCAGGCATTTCTTGGACTCGTGCACGAATTCGATCGGGTCTTCCACCGTCAGGATGTGGCCGAACTCGGTTTCGTTCAGGTAGTTGACCATGGCCGCCAGCGTCGTCGATTTGCCCGAACCGGTAGGGCCGGTCACCAGCACCATGCCGCGCGGTTTCAAAGCCAGGTCGCCAAAGATCTTGGGTGCGTTGAGCTGTTCCAGCGACAGGATCTTGCTGGGAATGGTCCGGAACACCGCACCGGCACCACGGTTGTGGTTGAAGGCATTGACCCGAAAGCGCGCCAGGCCGTCGATTTCGAACGAGAAGTCGATTTCCAGAAATTCTTCAAAGTGCTTGCGCTGGCCGTCGTTCATGATGTCGTACACCATGCCGTGGACCTGCTTGTGGTCCAGCGCTTCCACGTTGATGCGGCGCACGTCGCCGTGGACCCGGATCATGGGCGGCAATCCCGCGGACAGGTGCAAATCGGAGGCTTTGTTCTTGACGCTGAAGGCCAGCAGTTGGGTAATGTCCACGGTATCCTCTTTGGGTAGGGGCTATGTTTGTTACGCTTGAGTGATTATGACCATGATTGCCGACAATCTCCAACGGATTCACGACCGAATCGCCCAGGCCTGTGGCAAAGCGGGCAGGTCCCCCGATTCCGTCGCCCTGCTGGCGGTTTCCAAAACCTTTGGTGCAGATGCGGTCGCCCAGGCCCATGCGGCCGGACAAACCGCGTTTGGTGAGAACTACATCCAGGAAGCGGTGGAGAAAATCACGGCGCTTGAGCACCTGCCACTGCAGTGGCACTGCATAGGGCCGATCCAGAGCAACAAGACGCGGCTGGTGGCCGAGCATTTTGATTGGGTGCACACGGTGGATCGTCTCAAAATCGCCCAGCGCCTCAGCGAGCAGCGTCCGCCCCATCGGGCGCCGCTGCAGGTGTGTATCCAGGTCAACGTGGATGGTGGGCCGACCAAGTCGGGTGTTGCGCCCGACCAGGCGCTGGCGCTGGCTCAGGCGGTGGCTGCGCTGCCGCGCTTGCAGGTGCGCGGGCTCATGTGCATCCCCGAGCCTGCTCCTGATTTCGTAGCTGCATGCGCAATATTTACGAGGGCTAGAGCCCTGTTTGACCATTTGAATGTGGCCGGAATGGGGCTGGACACGCTGTCCATGGGCATGAGCGCCGATCTGGAGGCGGCGGTTGCCAGCGGCTCTACCCTGGTGCGGGTGGGCAGCGCGATCTTCGGCGCTCGGGCCTATCCTCCTACTTCTTCGGCATCGCCAGCGGCTTGACAGTTCCGCAATTGGCGCCCAGCCAGCGGCCCGCGGTCTGCATTTCCATTTTTTCGGGCTTGCCGCGCATGGTGCCGGTCGTCGTCATCTTCATGCTGTAGGCCTCCGGGCTGGTGAACGTGACCTGGCCTTCCCCGCTGCTGGGCGGCTTGGTGCACACGAAGGAAAACTTCATGGTATTGCCGACGCGCGGGCTATTGGTATGGGTACAGTCGCCCGGGTTGGCGCCTTGGCGCGCGGATACCTCGTTGCGGTCCACCATCTCCTGCGTCATGCAGATCTTGACGGTCATGCCGCCACCGCCACTGGCCCCCATCTGAACGCCTTGCTTGGCCATCATGTCCTGCATCATCTTGCGTTGCTCGGGGGGCATGCTTTCCATCTGCTTTTGCGCCTGCGCCATGGCACCCGCCATTTCACCCGAGCCGCCCTGCATCTGGGTCGCAATCTCCCACAGACCTGGCTTCATGGTTTGGGCGCTGGCCGTGGCGGCGCTGGTTGCCAGCAACACGGCCGCGACTGCTATGGTCAGTTTCATGTTTTCCCCTTAAATAGGCCATTTTGGCAAATGTTGCACCGTCTGGGAATGGGCTATCTGTATAGAATCAAAGCGCACATGCTTTCTATGGCCAACACCGACATACACCATCTTGCAGCAGGGGATTCCGGCCACGCCGGTCCAGGCGGTTCCGCGTCGGCGCGACCCACGGCCACGTTGGCGGTGCTGTTTGCCGATGTCGTGGGCAGCACCCGTCTGTACGACAGCTTTGGCGACACCATCGCCAAACAGATGATCGACGAATGCCTGGCGGTTCTGCGCGCGGTGGTGCAGCAGTATGGCGGTCGGGTCATCAAGACCATTGGCGACGAGATCATGTGCGTTTTGCCCAGCGCCGACAGCGGTTGCCTGGCCGCCACCGATATGCACCACAAGGTCATGGCCCTGCCCATGGCCTCCAAGGTCAAGCGCAGCGTGCGCATAGGCTTTCATTTCGGCCCGGTGATTGAAGAGAACAACGACGTCTTTGGCGATACCGTCAACATGGCGGCCCGCATGGCCGGCCTGGCCAAGGGTATGCAAATCATCACGACCGGCTCCACCGTGGCCTGCATGTCGCCGATGCTGCAACTCTCCACCCGCAGCATCGCCGCGTTGTCGGTCAAGGGCAAGGGCGACGAGGTCAACGTCAGCGAGGTCATCTGGCAAGGTGGTGAAGAGTTGACGATGTCCACTGCATCCATCAGCGTCACCGCCACCAAGGCGGTCACACTCGAACTGGTTCACCAGGGGCGCGCCTGGACCCTGGGCCACGCCTACGCGTCCGTGGTCCTGGGCCGCGATGCGCAGTGTGACGTGGTCATCGCCGACCGCAGTGCCTCGCGCCAGCATGCGCGCATTGAATGCCGGCGCGACAAATTTTTTCTGGTCGATCAAAGCACCAATGGAACCTTCGTGGCCTTTGCCCATGAAGCCGAGGTGGAGTTGCGGCGCGAAGAAATCATGCTGCGCGGCACCGGCCGCATCGCGTTTGGTCACACCGTGGACTTGGCCGGCACCGAGTTCGTGGCGTTCAGCGTGCGCGAATAAAGCGGCGCACCGGCCCCCGGACGCGCCTCAGGTCGTCTTGGCCAGTAATTTGCCGCGTGCGCCCGGTGCGCTTTGCAGGCCGGCTGGTGGCAGGGTGTCGAGCTTGCCGCGCACCGCCATGTCGGCGCAGGCTGCCGCAAAACTCACATTGACATCCGCGCCGCTGGACCCCGCCAGCGTAAAACACGCCTGACCGAGTTTGGTGTTGAGCGGTTTGAGTACACCTTCATTGATCAGGTCGCTGGCATTGCCATCGGCCAGTTGCAGCTGGTACTTGCCAGCGTCGTTGGCCGCCTGGGCATCGAGCACCTGGCGAAAGCCCCGCAGCTCACGCAGCAGCAGCTTGGCGCTTTGCGCATCGGGCAGACCCGCCACATTCAGATTGATTTTCTGGGCGCTGAAATTGAAGTGTTCGAGGAAGAAATTCTTGGAGAACTCGTCGCCGACCAGCTTGCCGATTTCGGCCAGCGCCAGGTCTTCCGAGGCCCAGCTCTTGCCAGTGGGGTTGACGGTGTTCAGATAAACCTCTTCCCCGCTGGCCTTGTCGATCGCCTTCAGCGTCCAGGAGGTGAGCGCGGTCTTGGTGATGGTCAGGCCCGATGCCGGCAGCTTGGCCGACAGCACCTTGACCTTGACCTCGCCCTCGATCTGAAAGTCGGACGGCTGAACCTTGGCGCCGGCCTTGACATCACCATCGGCCGACCAGACCCTGAAACCAAAGGACTTGATGCGTTCCTTGACCACGTTCTCGGCCACCATGGAGCGCTCGGCCGGCAGGGCCTGCGTGGTGTCGGCGTTGCGGATCGCCATCTGGATGGAGACCTTGGGGTCGCCGTTGTTGCGGATGAATTCGATGCGCTCGTCCTTGGACAACTGGTTCAGCGACTTCTGCACGTCGCGCACCTTGACCACGGCGCGGGTTTCGGTTTCCAGCAGGCCATCCTTGCCGGTGGCGGCCGCGCCCTCCTGGATCACGGTCTTGATGAAGGCGCCGGGTTGCGACAGCAGCTTGCGGTCCAGCACCGCATAGTTCTTGTTCAGCGAGTCTTTTTCGACGTACAGCGCCACGGCCTTTTCGACCAACTGGCGCATGGCATCGGCACGGGATTCGGATTGCGCGGCGTTGGCGTCGCCCTTGAAGCGGGCATCCTTGGGGTCCACCAGGCCCAGGGCGCTGATGACCATGGTGCCAGGCTCCAGCGCGGGCTCTGCCGATGCTGTGGTCACGGGCGCAGCCACGGCTGCGGGTGTGGGAGCGGCGGCAGTGCTCGGCGCGGCGGGTGTCGGCGCCTGTGTGATGGCCGCGCCAGTACCTTGGTCACCGCGCGAGAAGTAGTAGCTGCCCGCGCCCAGAATGGCGACGCCGGTCAGCACCGCCGCAACCAGTGCGCCATTGGATTTGTGTTGGGCGTCGCCTGCCGGTGTGGCGGTGGCGACACGTGCGGGTGCAGGCGCAGCGGAAGGCGCGGGCGGGGTCGCCTTGGATGCAACCGGGGTTACCGGCGGCATGCTGGGCTCGGTGCGATCCGCGTCTACGGCCGCAGCGGCACCCATGGCTGGCGCCGCGCCCAGCGTCGTCTTGATGGCCTGTGCAAATTCCAGTGCGCTCTGGTAGCGCTCGTCCGGATTTTTCGCCATGGCTTTTTTCACCACCGCATCAAATGCCGCGGGCAGCGCCACATTCAGCAGCGAGGGCGCCAGCGGCTCCTCGTGCAGCACCTTGTACATGATGGTCGTGGAGTTGCCGGTAAACGGCTTCTCGCCCGTCAGGAACTGGTACAGGATCACACCGCAGGAAAAAATGTCGCTGCGCCCGTCCACGGGCTGGCCCATGAACTGCTCGGGTGACATGTAGGCCGGTGTGCCCATGACGGTGCCGACCTGGGTCAGCTCCGATTTCTCGACGCGCGCAATGCCAAAGTCTGCGACCTTGACCTTGCCATCGGCCAGCACAATCAGGTTGGCGGGCTTGATGTCGCGGTGGACGACGCCGTTGGCGTGGGCATGGCCCAGCGCATCCAGCACCTCAAGCATCAGGCGCTCCACGTCCTTGATCGCAAAGCGTTCGTTGGCCTCGAAAAAGTCGCGCAGTTCGCGGCCCTTGACAAATTCCATGGCGATATAGGCCACGCGCGCTCTAGCCTGCGCGCCCTCGCCGGCCACCATGGTGTGGTCCTCGTCGGCGATCTCTTCCCCATAGTCATAGACCGCCACGATGCCGGGGTGGTTCAGGCGGCCCGCGGCCTGCGCCTCGCGCTTGAAGCGCGCCAGCACCTGGGCGGCCTCTTCGCCCTTGAGCTGTGCCGGCAGGATGGTCTTGATGGCCACCGTGCGCTCGATCTGCGGATCGAAGCCCTCGTACACGATGCCCATGGCGCCCTTGCCGAGTTCACGGCGGATCAGGTATTTACCGAGTCGGGTGAAGGTCGTCATGGGGCGGGGTTTTCTGGCTTATTTGTTTATTTGTATTTGGAGTCAATGTCCCAGACCAGGGTCTGCACCAGGCGCTGCACCATAGTGTCCAGGCCCACGCCACCCTTGGCCGAGTCGGACACACCCATGACGCTGGTGGACGTGGCGCCCACTTCCATCTTCAGGTCCTTGTAGCCCTGGGCCACCTGCTCGGTGGTGTTGGCGTCCATGATCTTGTAGCGCATGCCGATCAGCCAGACACCGGTGGAGTCACCGGTCTGCACGGAGCCTGCCACCGTGCTGGCGGCCGAACCGGCCATGCTGCCGCCGCCAAAAATGGACAGCAGCCCACCGACGGCGCGGCCGTCAAAGCCCTTCTTGTTCTCGGCAATCTGCTCGGCCTTGAGGATGTCGAACTTCAGAATCCACTTGGTGGTCTTAAGCTTGCCCATTTGCATGGTCTTGCGCGCGGCGTTCGGGTCGCCCAGGTTGTAGGCCAGCGAGATTTCATTCACCAGCGGCCCCAGGTTGGTCCGCTCCAGCACCGGGAAGTTGGCCTGCGACAACTCCAGTTCGGCAAAGTCGGCGATGTTGTTGGGCAAAAAGCGCTGCGTGAAGTTGGCGTTGTTGCTCTTGATCTCGCCGGGGATGACGATCAGCGCCGGGCCGCGCTTGTTCTTGTTGGTGTACTCCACCTCTTTGTAGGCCGCCGCATCGGCCGCCGCATTGGCCTTGTCCGACGTGGAACTGCCCGCGGTGGGTGACGGGTTGCCAAAGCTGGGTTGGGCCTGAACGGCGCTGCCCACGGCGGCCAGCACCAGCACGGTGGATGCCGCAATACCTTTAAACATGTTGAATCCTTGGCTCATTGTCTCGCTCCCATTAAAAATTTACGAACCACCACGGCGGCAATAGTCACTGTACAACTGCGCGACCACTTCGTCGGCTTTTTCATTGATCAGGGTCAGGGCCATGCCGGAGGTGTCAACACCGGCGTAGCTGGCATTTTCTGCGCTGGTCTGCGACAGGACCTTGCCATTGGCATCGGTCAGCGTGAAGGCCATCTGGATGGATACCTGGTTGACCCGCACGATCGTGTTGTAGCCGGTCTGGCTGGAGATCAGCCCCCGCAAAATGTACTGGGCCGAGAGCCGTTTGGAGGCGCCCAGCGCGGCATCGGGGTCGTTCTTGAAATAGGCATCGATCTCGGCCTGCGCGACCTGGGCCTTGATCTGGGCCTGGGTGGTGGTCTTCAGACCCAGGCCTTGCAGGCGTGCATTGAGGGCGTCGAAATGGCCGCTGTAGCTGGACTGGTTGGTCTGCAGGAGGCCATTGCGGCTCTCACCGATCAGCACCATGATCTTCTGGTTCTTGATCTTGGCTTTGCAGGGGCTGGCCAGCAGCGCCTGCACCTTGGCTTGCTGTTCGGCCTCTTGCGCCTTCTCTGCGTTGTCTTCGTTGGAGAACTTGAAACCCTGGGCCAGCGCGCCGCCAGACAAGGCTGCTGCGGCCAGCAAGACGATCAAGGCGTGACGCATAAGCTTGGAATCCCGACGTGGAACAAATCGTTAATGGGGCGCAGGGGACACAGCGCAGCGTGCCGTGCAATGGCCGACCGGCGGTGTCTTCGTCGGCATTATAGGCACCGGCTTTTTCGAATGGGGGCCTATCGCAACGCCAATTGCGTGGTGTTTTTTACCTCTTCCATGACCGGGTAGGTGCGGGTCTCGCGCACGCCGGGCAGCTGCCACAGCACGGTGCCGGCAAAGTCGCGGTAGGCGGCCATGTCGGCCATGCGGGTCTTGAGCAGGTAGTCAAAGCCACCGGCCACCATATGGCACTCCATGATCTCGCCGCGCACCTGCACTGCAGCCTTGAACGCCTCGAACACATTGGGCGTAGTGCGGTCCAGCAGCACCTCGACAAACACCATCATGCCGGCGCCCAGCTTGAGGGGGTTGAGCCGCGCTTCGTAACCCAGGATGTAGCCGTCCTTGGTGAGGCGCTGCACCCGTGCCAGCACGGCGGTCGGTGACAAGGTGACGGCCTCGGCCAACTTGAGGTTGGAGATGCGGCCGTCTGCTTGCAGGCAGGTGAGGATTTTGAGGTCTATGCGGTCTAGTTCGGATTCCATCTTTTCTCTTCTTTCGGTGCTTTTGTGCCCCCACTCTCCCCCAACCCCTCTCGCCCCGCCGGGCGAGAGGGGGGCTTTAACAGCCGATTTGGTTTCAGCGCTCCGAATACGGAATTACTGGCGAGGCGCTGCCACCGGGTTGGTTCGCCGCGACGTATCGGGTAGCGGTCGTAGAGACCTCGTGGCCTTACTTCCGGGAACCGGCTGGCCGGCGCAGCCGCCAGCTTGGGCCCCGCACGGACAGAGCCGTTTACTACGACCGCCACACTGGAAGCCTTAGCGAACCCGTACGCACCGCAACCTCGCGCCAGTAATGCCGTAGCCGTCGCGACAAAGTCAAATCGGCTGTTAAAGCCCCCCTCTCGCCCGGCGGGGCGAGAGGGGTTGGGGGAGAGTGGGTTGTTAACAAATAGCTATAAGTAGAACAAATTTTAGTGAAAAATTAACTTAAATATAGAAGAACATAGCGACTTATCTACAGAATACCCCGGAGACCACCATGCCCGTCGCCCAACGCCTGCCCTTTCCCTACCGCCCCGAGGCCGAGGTCGTGGCCCGCCACCTGCAAAGCGTCAGTCAGGCGCTGGACTGGGCCGCTGCGGCACGCGCCGCCACGCCCTGGGTGCAGGCCGTGCGGGACAACCCGCCGCCGTTCTGGGCGATGGAAAGCCTGCTCAAGGAATACCCGATCTCCAGCGCGGAGGGCCTGGCCCTGATGCGCCTGGCCGAAGCCCTGCTGCGTGTGCCCGATGCCGAGACCGCCATTGCGCTGACCGCCGACCAGCTCGGCCGTGCCGACTTTGATGGCAGCGGCGACAAGGTGCTCTCGCGCCTGTCGAGCACCGCAATCTCAATGTCAAAGTATTTCCTGCCGGACCCCCAGACCGGCAATGGCCCACAGAACGAGCCCGGCCTGATGGCCAAGCTCGGTGCCCGGACCGTGGTCGCTGCCACGCTGCGCGCCGTGCAGTTGCTGGGCCGCCAGTTTGTGCTGGGCCAGACCATGAAGGAAGCCCAGCACGAGGCCGACGCCGCCCGCAAGAAGACATCACTGCGCTACTCCTACGACATGTTGGGCGAGGGCGCCCGTACCGATGCGGATGCCCAACGCTATCTGAAGAGCTACACGGATGCTATTGAATCCATAGCTACCCATGTAGATTCCACGAGGGCTATCGAGCAGAATGACGGCATATCGATCAAGCTCAGCGCCTTGCACCCGCGCTTTGAGGATGCGCAAAGTGCGCGCGTCATGTCCGAGCTGGTGCCGCGCGTCTGGAGCCTGTGCCAGCACGCCGCCCGCGCCAACATCAACCTGACCATCGACGCCGAAGAGGTGGAGCGCCAGGAGCTGACGCTGGAGGTGCTGGAGGCGCTGGTGGCCAAGGTGGCGGCCGAGTGCCCACAGTGGCGCGGCTTTGGCATGGCCATGCAAACCTACCAGACCCGTTCGCTGGAACTGATCGAGTCCGTCACGGCGCTGGCCCGCCGCTACCAGGTACGCCTGATGTGCCGCCTGGTCAAGGGCGCGTACTGGGATGCCGAAATCAAGCGCGCCCAGGAGCTGGGCCTGCCGCACTACCCCGTCTTCACGCACAAGCACCACACGGATGTGTCCTACCTGTCCTGCGCCCGTGCGCTGCTGGATGTGCCCGATGCCATCTACCCCCAATTCGCCACGCACAACGCCGCCACCATCGCCGCCATCCTGCAAATGGCCGCACGCACCGGTGCACCGTTTGAGCTGCAGCGCCTGCACGGCATGGGCGAGGGCGTGTACCGCGAGGTGCTGAAGAACCCGCTGGTGTCCTGCCGCGTTTACGCCCCCGTGGGCGCCCACCGCGACCTGCTGGCCTACCTGGTGCGCCGCCTGCTGGAGAACGGCGCCAACTCCTCCTTCGTCCACCAGATGGCCGACCCCACGGTGGATATGCAGGACCTGTTGACCTCGCCGCTGCGCCTGGAGCCGCATTCCAGCCTGCCGCTGCCGCCCGACCTGTTTGGCACGCACCCCGGCGCGCGCAAGAACAGCACCGGCCTGGACCTGACCGTGCCCGCACACCGCTCCCCGCTGCTGGCCGCGCTGGCGTCTACGCCCGTGCCGGTAGTGCCCGAGTTCGACCCGCGCCGCACCGCCGACGTGTTTGCCACCTGCGCCGCCGCGCAGAAGGGGTGGAACCGCACACCGGTGGCCGAGCGCGCCGCCATCCTGCGCCGCGCCGCCGACACCATGCTGGAACAAACCCCGATGTTTTGCGCGCTGCTGGTCAAGGAAGCGCACAAGACCTGGGGCGATGCCGTCAGCGAAGTGCGTGAGGCCGTGGACTTTTTGCGCTACTACGCGGATGAAGCCCAGCGCATCATGCAGCCGCTGGCGCAACCGCAGATCCATCACCTGCCGCCCGCGCTGGCCGGCCATAGCTTTGGCGTGACCGGGGAATCCAACACTCTGTCGCTGACCGCACGCGGCGTGTGGGTCTGCATCAGCCCATGGAACTTCCCGCTGGCTATCTTTGTCGGCCAGGTTGCAGCTGCCTTGGCCACCGGCAATGCCGTGCTGGCCAAGCCGGCCGAACAGACGCCGGGCGTGGCCCAAGTCGCAGTGCAACTGCTGCACGCCGCCGGTGTGCCGGCCGACGTGTTGCAACTGGCGCATGGCGCCGGCGAGACCGTGGGCGCGGCGCTGGTGGCGCAACCCGGCGTGGCCGGTGTGGTGTTCACCGGCTCCACGCAAGTTGCCAAGATCATCAACCGGGCCTTGGCGGCGAAGGACGGCCCAATAGTCCCGCTGATTGCCGAGACCGGTGGCATCAACGCCATGCTGGTGGACAGCAGCGCGCTGCCCGAGCAGGTGGTCGACGCCGTGGTGCAAAGCGCCTTCCGCTCTGCTGGCCAGCGCTGCTCGGCGCTGCGCCTGCTGTGTGTGCACGAGGCGATTGCGGACGGCGTTATCGAGATGCTGCAAGGCGCCGCCAGGGAACTGGTGGTGGGCGACACTGCCGACATCGCCACCGATGTCGGCCCGGTCATTGACGCCGAAGCCTTTGACAACATTGACCGCCACATCCAGCGCCTGAAGCAAGAGGCAAAAGTGCTGCTAGCCCTCGCAGAACCTGTGCAGGCAGCTACTAAAATAGTAGCGAACCTGATCGCCCCCCACGCCTTCGAGGTGGCCAACATTGCCGACGTGAAAGCCGAAATCTTCGGCCCCTTGCTGCAAGTGGTGCGCTGGGGCGGCGAGCCGGCCGATGTCATCGCACAGGTCAACGCGCTGGGCTATGGCCTCACGCTGGGCATCCAGACCCGCATCGACAGCCGCGCCCAGGCCCTGGCCCACGCCGCGCACATCGGCAACGTCTACATCAACCGCAACATGATCGGCGCCGTGGTCGGCGTGCAGCCGTTTGGTGGCGAGGGCTTGAGCGGCACCGGCCCCAAGGCTGGCGGCCCGCACTACCTGTACCGCTTCTGCGCCGAGCAGACCATCACCGTGAACACCACAGCTGCGGGCGGGAATGCGGCGCTGCTGGCCGGGGCGCACTGAGCGCCGCGGCTGTGCTTGGCTACAGCCGTGGCTGGACCAGCTATAGCCAGACAGCAACGCCGACACCCAGCCAAAGCAGGACGATGACGGCTGCTCCGACCCGACTGGTTGGCTTCGCACCGTTGGCTTCGCTCCAGGCACAAGCCTGGCGACGGCATTCGGCAAGCACTTCGGGTGGCAAGAGCCGGACGGTCAGCCAGATCAGGCATGGAAGCAGCAGCACATCGTCTAGGTAACCGAGCACCGGAATGAAGTCAGGTATCAGGTCAATGGGGCTAAGCGCATACGCCACGACAAAAAGGCCCAATGCCTTGGCGTACCACGGCGTTTCGGGGTGTTTTGCCGCAAACCAAAGTGCGATGCCGTCGCGTTTGATGAGTCGTGCCCAATGTCGCAGGGAGTCGCCGAGGTTCATGGACACGAGTATGCCTAGAGAGGGATATCAAGCCCCCAGCAACTGCTGCACCCGCCCCCGCAGCGTCTCCGGCTGCACATCCTGCGGTGCGCTGGCCACGCCCACATTCAGCCCCACGCTGCTGAACATGCCCCGGCGAAACGGCCGCACCATGGCGCCACCTTGTTCCACGCGGCTGAAGAATGAGCCCCACAGGTTGGTCAGCGCCATCGGCACTACTGGCGCCACCACGCCATCGGCCTGGGCGCGTTCCAGGATCTTCATGATGCCGCCCTTGAACTCTTTCAGGCTGCCGTCGTTGGTGATGCCGCCTTCGGGGAAGATGCACAGCAAATCGCCCTCGCGCAGCACCTGGGCCGCCGCATCAAATGCGCCCTGGTAGGCCTGCGGGTCTTCCTTTTGCGGCGCCACCGGAATGGCCTTGGCCAGTTTGAACAACCAGCCCAGCACCGGCACCTTGAAGATGCGATGGTCCATGATGAAGCGGATCGGCCGCGGGCTGGCCGCCATCAGCAGCACGGCGTCGATGAAGCTCACGTGGTTGCACACCAGAATCGCCGCGCCCGTGGTGGGGATGTGCACGGATAGGCATTTCAACCACATGAGGCCAAGTATCGCACCTCAGAACAGCCTG
>ERZ724520.52-NODE-52-length-56213-cov-8.380213_pt1 | contig 56213 bp, 49 predicted proteins | sample MGYA00376053_ERZ724520 | MGnify/ENA primary metagenome ERZ724520 (study PRJEB28724, sample SAMN07190886) | activated sludge metagenome | isolation source: activated sludge of sewage treatment plant in Hong Hong | place: USA: Christiansburg, Virginia | collected...
GTAGCCCGTACGGGAATCGAACCCGTGTTTCGTCCGTGAAAGGGACGCGTCCTAACCCCTAGACGAACGGGCCATTTATTCATTTCCCATGCTAAAAGCGTAGGCCATTGAATTAATGGAGTGCAAATTTAGGATTATTTTCTTTATTACAAAAAAATATTTCAAAAAATCACGAAAATCTTTTTACCCTATATTTCTCAACAGCTTTTACAACTGTAGTTTGTAGTAAAAAAGCCATTATTAAGGAGCATAAAACTACTGTATATCCGTAAAAAGTGATGTATTGAGTATTTGAAAAAAAGTAAGCTCTCATTACACTTACAACTATGTGATGGCTGATATACAAAGAAAAGGATAATTCGCCTACATAGCGATCGATTGCGCTGTTTTTAAAGGAAATAAACAAATAAGGTAATGAACATAATACCAGTATATAAAACATACTATTTCGAAGATTTTCCTCTATGTTAATCTCATCAATTACAAATACACCTAAAACACATACAACCAATAAAACATAACCAATAATAGGTGAAATAGATTTGTTTTGAATATGCTTATAAAAAAGATAAGCCAAACTACCCCCTATAAAAAAGGCTAATTCGAAAGGGAAAAATCGATAAGTCCAAGGATCGAAACATAAATAATAATAATGGTCGAAAAACATTTTAGCACTTATTCCTGTAGCTAATAAAGCCAATTGCCATTTGTAATTTTTTGTAACTAAGAAAGGCGCTATTAAATAGAACATAAATTCTACGCTAATAGACCAAGCTTGAGGTACTAATAAATACTGAAAGCCCGTGTGTTTATAAGATAATACATTATACGTTAAAATAGGTTGGCAGAATTCATCTAAACGCAAAAAATAGAGAACATCTTGTCCAAAAACAAAAATATTTTCAAAAACGAAATAAAAAACAGTAAAACCAGATAAACAATTGTAATTGCTAATGTACCTCGTAAGATAAAAGGCTTTATCAAAAGCAACATAACCAATAACAGAGAGCAAAAGTGCCACCAATAGTACAACCCAATACACAGGAAAAATACGATAAAAACGACTTAAAATAAACTTTTTGTAACTCCCCACTCCAACATATTTTTCGTTTAAAATAAGAGCCATATAGAATCCTGAAATCATATAAAAAGATTCTACCGCAACTTGCCCGCCACACATATGTAGTCCGAATATTTTATACGAGTGATAAACTACCACTGCTAAAGCTAATATCGTTCTTAAAATTCCCATTTTTTTTTCTCTTCAACACAGAGATACAGAGTTTTAGTGTTCACGGAGATTAATTTCAAATATCCCTATTCTACTCTGTGTTGATTTTTCAAACTTACGCATAAAAAAGACCGGCAACTATTGTTACCGGTCTTTAATTACAATATAAGCCTCTACTAATCTACTTTATCCATTACTTTTTTAGCATCATCAACTACTTTTTTTTGAGCTTCAATCTCAGATTTTTTCTTTACTTGATCAGCCTCGTTTTTAGCAATATTATCTTCTGCTTTTTTAATTTTTGCTTTATAATCTTCAATATCTGATTTATAACCTTTGTTATCTTTTTCTAAATCTTTTTGATTGTCTTCTAATTTACCGAGTACTTTCTCGAGGTCTTTTACCTTATCACCCATCGATTCTTTAGTAGTTTTAACAGCAAAATCTTTAATCATTTTTTTTGCATAACTATGCTTATCTCCATCCGACCCTGTTAAATAAGCGCCGCCTAAATCAAACGCCACATGTATAGTTACTGTTTTCGCTGTTTTATCTTCGTCAAATGCTGCGTAAATATCCACTGGATTATTTCCCCAATCTTTAATCACAATATTATCTCCAAATATTTCGCCATTATCACTTTTTACTTTTTCGTTTTTAAAATCTTTCAAAAGGCTTTTCCATTTACTTTCTACATCATCCTTCGATGTCTCGTAAATAGTAGCAGAATATGCATTATGACTACCGTTTGAGAATTTCTCAGAACCATCTTTTACAGATATTTTTTGAGCTTCTGCTGTTGTTAAAGCTACTAATGCGCTTATGGTTAATACAATTTTTTTCATATCTAATGATTTTTGAGATGTTATATATTTACATTTTTTTGCTTACGAATCTATTACGAATATACGAATCGAAAAGCCATTTCACAATCTTGATTCGAATATTCGTATTGAAATTCAGAATTATTTATTGATTAATTAATCTACATCTGTTACTCCACCAGAAATAATAAATTTCATAGCTTCTCCACCTTCTATTGGCAAAGGAGTAATTTGATCTTTAGACACAATAACCATTCTTCCTGAAAAAGAATAGGAATATGGCAAATACACAGCATATTTATCCTTAATTCCCCACTCACTCAAATCGTCCTGAGTAATAAATCCTATTTCTTGAATATTTGCTTGTGGGTTTGTTAAAACTAATACTGGCTTAGTGAAACGCTTTTTATTGCCCATAAAAGCATTCATAAAATCCTTGATAGGAGAATAAATATGACGAATAAACGGCGCATGCTCTAACTTTTCTTCAAAAAAAGCAAATAGCTTTTTAAATACATAGGAAGATGCCAGCAAGCCAATGATAGTGATAAATACCAATAATGATACAAATGAAATGATCGTATCTAAAAAAGGACTTCCTGTTAAACCAACAAAAGAAAATACGCCTTCAAAAAAACTAAATAGCTGAACAAATACAATGACTGTTAATCCTAATGGAATACATAATATCAAGCCCTGTAAAAAGTATTTTAAAATTTTATTCATGTTATACCCAGTTAATTCCTTTTTTTAATTTGTTCAATGTTGCCGATTCTGGAGAATTTTCTTTGGTTTTAAAATCATAAATCCAACTGGCATTAGTTGGCAAACTCATTAAAATAGATTCAATTCTTCCGTTAGTTTCTAATCCAAACTTAGTTCCTTTGTCATATACTAAATTAAACTCAACATAACGTCCACGACGCAATAACTGCCACTGTTTTTGGTCTTGAGTAAATAATTTGCTTTTGTTTTTATTCATTAACGATACATAAGTTGGAGCAAAAGTCTCGCCTACATCTTGCCAAAATGCAAAGTTTTGTTCAAAATTCAACTGCTCATTTTCATTTAATCTGTCGAAAAATATTCCACCAATACCACGAGTTTCTTTACGATGATTAATGAAAAAATAATCGTCGGCCCAAGTTTTAAATTTTGGATAATATGATGAATGATGTTTATCACACACGTTTTTTAATTGAGTATGAAAAAATGTAGCATCTTCATCAACAATATAATGCGGTGTTAAATCAATTCCACCACCTAACCATTTAATACCGTTACTCATCTCAAAATAACGAATATTCATGTGAATAATAGGAACTAAAGGACTTTGAGGATGAATAACAATTGATACACCAGTTGCAAAAAATGTTGTGTCTTGATGCGATTTACCAGACACACTATGCTCTTTTTCTTTAAACAAAAAATCAGGAGTTTTACCACTTACCGCCGAAAACATCACGCCACCTTTTTCAATCACGTTACCATTTTCAATCACTCTTGATCGTCCGCCACCGCCTTCTTCTCGCGTCCAGTTTTCTTCCTTAAATTTAGCCAAACCATCTTCGGATTCAAGAGACTTACAAATATTATCCTGAAGGATTTTTAACCATTCAGTAATATTTTCTTTATTTATTTCCATCCTATTTTTTGTAACTGATAATTGGAATATTTATAAATACTTGTTGCTTTGTTTTCAAAACCAGTTTCAGTATCAGGTCTAAAAAATTTATAATCGGTAAAAATTCCGCTCCAATTATTTTTATCTAAATTAAAAAAGAAATCAGGTCCTATTGTTTTTAGGTGAGATAAATAGTACATAGCAACATCATGTCCTTCAAAATAAGATTCAGAAGGATCGGCAATGTAAAATTCTTGATAATGCTTAGCTAATTGGCGTGTTGTAGAATCCTTTAGATCAATATGATTGGTTTCAGCAAAATGAAAATTCAGTACATTTAAATAATCTTGATCTAAATTATCAATATTAGCAACGCTACTAAACCCCATTAAAGTAATGTCTTTTTTATCAGAATAAACCGATAATTGAGTTATAAAATCCTGCAAATACACTAAATTGTTGGTGAATAAAACTACGACATTTTTTTTACCAGCAACATAAGCACCTTTAACTCCTGCCAATCCTTTTACTTCAACGATACTATCTTTTAATGAACGTTTATGATTGATTAACCCTTCATTATATTGATTTTTAAAAGATTTATTGTAAGCTTGGTCTTTTGTAGTAGCATTCACTAAAATCATTCGAGTATCAGATAAAGAATCTAAACTATAATCCGCTAAATTTTCAATTAAGGTATAAACAGATGGTGTTATTTTACTGACCATCGGATTATCAAATAAAATTTTGTTGTGTTGTATAACAGGAGAAATAATTGGTATATGATTTTCTTTAGCATATTTGGATACTATTTTAAATACACTTGAATATAATGGCCCGAAAATTACATCTTGTGATTTAAACTCAACCGTTTTGCAAATCGCCTCTATTTTTGCAGAGTCTCTATCATCTGTATCATATAAGTGAATATTCACATCAAAATCTTTTGACACTAATGAATCAATTGCTTTTTTAAATCCTATATAAAAATCTAAAGCTAAAGATTGTGTTTGCGGAAAAGATGCTTTTGATCTTGCTAAATCGTCTATATTAATACTTTCTATTTCATCCAATTTAAAAGGTAAAAACAACGCTACATTATACGAAGCTTTTTTAGCTTTATGAATAGTTGTTGTATCTTTTACAACGGTTGTAGTTAAAGTATTTGAAGATGTTATTGAACTTGAAACAACTGAAGTAGTTAATGCTTTTTGTGCTGAAACTTTTAAAACTTGTCCTTGTTTGATACCATCTTTAGCTTCTGGATTCCACTTCAATAAATCATCTTGCGATATATTTAACTTTTTAGAAATCCCGTATAATGTCTCACTTTGTTGCACAGTATACAAATCAGAAGTTGTAGCAACTGTACTTGTATTCGTTTGAGGCTTTGTGGTTGCTGTTGTATTTTTCTTTTTCTCTCCTACAATAACATATTCCCCTTCTTTCAATCCTCCGCTAATAGTAGGATTAAAAGTGGCTAGTTTTTTCTCGTCAATATTGTGTTTTTTAGTGATGCCATAAATCGTTTCTCCCTTAGATATTTTGTGATAAACATATTTATTAGTGTCAATGGCATTAGACGATTGTTTTGTCAATAAACTCTCAAACGGAATTTTTAATTCTTGTCCTGGTTTTAATCCATCAATTGCTTCATCATTTTCTGCTAAAATAGAATTTACATCCATATTGTAGGTTTTGGCAATTGCATATAAGCTTTGACCTTTTTCTACTTTGTGGATATAATATTTTTTACCGTTAATGGTTTTAACGTCTGTTGATTTAGTCTGAGAAAAGAGAGCACTAGGCAGTATGCAGCACGCAATCGTTAAAATAAATATCAAATATGATGTTTTTATTTTGGTCATGTGTATACTTTACTACTTAAAATTAAACTGCTTACTGATTTATTTTTTACTGTTAACTGAACTATTCCCACTCAATAGTAGCTGGTGGTTTAGAGCTAATGTCGTACACTACTCTATTTACTCCTTTTACTTTATTGATGATATCGTTAGAGACTTTTGCTAAAAACTCATATGGTAAATGACACCAATCAGCAGTCATACCATCTGTAGAAGATACAGCACGAAGTGCCACTACTTTTTCATATGTACGTTCATCACCCATTACACCAACACTTTGTATTGGTAATAAAATAGCACCTGCTTGCCAAACGCTGTCATACAATCCAGCAGATTTTAAACCATCAATAAAAATAGCATCCACGTTTTGTAATAAATCTACTTTCTCTGGTGTAATATCTCCTAAAATACGAATGGCTAAACCTGGTCCTGGGAAAGGATGACGGCCAATTAAGGCTGGGTCAATTCCTAAAGCTCTACCCACTCGTCTTACTTCATCTTTAAATAAACTGCGTAAAGGTTCAACAACTGATAATTTCATATAATCAGGCAAACCTCCTACATTATGGTGTGATTTAATAGTAGCTGATGGTCCGTTAACTGATAAACTTTCAATCACGTCAGGATAAATCGTTCCTTGCCCTAACCATTTAGCATCTGTAATTGTTTTTGATTCATCATCAAACACATCTACAAAGGCTTTGCCAATAGCTTTACGTTTAGCTTCTGGATCAGATAAACCTTTTAAAGCATCGTAAAAACGTTGTTTGGAGTTTACACCTTTCACGTTTAATCCCATGCCCTTGTATGATTCTAATACATTTTCAAATTCGTTTTTACGCAATAATCCGTTGTCAACAAAAATGCAATGTAAATTTGCCCCAATAGCTTTATGTAACAATACTGCAGCTACTGAACTATCAACTCCACCAGATAAACCTAAAACAACTTTATCGTTACCTAATTTTTCTTTTAATTCTTTAACCGTCACATCAATAAACGAATCAGATGTCCAGTTACCCTTACAACCGCAAATACCTTTTACAAAGTTTTGTAATAAAGTAGCACCTTCTGTTGAATGGTAAACTTCTGGGTGAAACTGAATTCCCCATGTTTGCTCATTAGTAATAGCAAAGCCTGCAACTTTTACATCGTGAGTGCTAGCAATGATATTATAATTTTCTGGGACTTTTAAAATTGTATCTGCATGACTCATCCATACTTGCGACTCATTACTGATGTCTTTAAATAATGGATTATTGTCTTCTACAAAACTTAAGTTTGCTCTCCCGTATTCGCGAGAGTTTGATTTACCAACTTCTCCACCATAAAAGTGCGCTAATAACTGTGCTCCATAACAAATGCCTAATAATGGCAATTTACCTTTAATATTATCTAGATTAGGATTTAATGGATTTTCTTGTCGCACGCTGTGCGGACTACCAGATAAAATAACGCCTTTAATATCAGGAGTTAGTTCTGGAATTTTATTAAAAGGGTGGATTTCGCAATACACGTTCATTTCTCGTAAACGACGAGCAATTAATTGTGTGAATTGGGAACCAAAATCGAGGATTAAAATTTGTTCTTGCATAGTAGCTAACAAAGATAGCTAAATGTTTTGTTTTAGAGGAATAGCAAAGGAAAAAATAGTGTGAAAAAGAGTGAAAAATTAATCCTTACTCCTCATGAATTTCACTAAAGTATAAATACCCAAACTAAAAATTCCAGCAATTAATAAAAGGATAAAATAATCACTTAATTCTAAGGCCGATTTCATAAATATTATGCAACTAATAATTTATTCTTCACTGCAAACATCACAATTCCAGCTGTATTAGGAATATCCAACTTAGCCATGATGTTTTTACGGTGAGTATTTACCGTATGAGTACTTAATTCTAATTTATCAGCAATTAATTTATTAGATAACCCTTCAGAAATCAAACGAATCACATCTAATTCTCTGTCAGTAATACCTAAACCTTGGCATGAAACTTTCTCTAACTCTGGTCTCATTATTTCTAAATCTTCCGAATTAGCCAAGAAATAAGCTACTTTACCACATAAAAAACGTTCTCCGTTAAAAGTTGCATGTAAAGCTTCAATAATTTCTTCTTTATCACACTCTTTTAGTAAATAACTTCTTACACCACTATCTAAAGCTGACTGCATTTCAGCTCTACTCATATAATCCGTAATTGCTAATACCTGAAGTCGTTTAAACGTCTTAGTTAATACAGAAATTTGTTTAGAACTAAAATTCAAAGATTGAAAATCCAATACTAAAATTTTTGGTTTGTTTTTTTTAATAGAAGAAACCAAATTATCGAAATTTTCATCTTCTGTATAATCTACCTCAAAATTCGCAGAAGTGCTTAATAATGTATAAAGCCCTAGTCTGCTTAAGTAGTTGTTATCTGCTATAAGAACTGATATCATTGGTTTAAATACCTTATTTAGATTAATTTTAAACAAAGATACGTTTCATATCTGAATAACAAAATTTATCTTGAATTATTTATTAAAAAATGAATTGTTCATTTCTAATTCCATTTTTTAAATCCAACTCTAAATCCAGCACTTAAAGTTAAATTAGGCATCGAGTGGTTCATCATAAATAAATGCGTGTAGGCAACATGAACAACGGGATATATTCCTAAGTATTTGTTTTTAATAAAGGAGTTGAAATTATAGCCTAATTCAGCATTTAATCCTGTGCTATGCATAATATGGGCGTTTGTTCCCATGATAGAAGAAGTTGGATGAGTCATAAATTCATCGCCCATAACTTGATGCCCGTGAGCACCCCCAATCCCAACAAACAAACCCTTTATTAAACTTACTCTATAAGTAAATGTAATCAAAGTACCTTGTTGATCGGGGTTTGCAATGTAAAGTTCTTTTACTCTAATGTCGATGGAACTAGGCCTATCAAATGCCATAAAAAAAGTGCCAATACTTGCATATACGCCTCCCATGGGAGAGTTGTGATGCTGCATTCCTCCTACTATACCAATATCGATATAGTTTTTGTGATGATTATTTAATTGCGAGAAACCTTTGTGTGTGAAACAAACAACTAAGCTTAGCAAAGCTAATCGATTTACGTTTTTCATAATGGTTAGATTTTGGGGTTAACGTAAATATTGGTTTCATAGGCTATTATTTTTGTTTTAATTATGTGGCTTCGACTCCGCTCAGCCACCGAGTCTGGGCACTGAGCGAAGTCGAAGTGTACGCTTGCATCCCTCACGCGGGTTTATTTCAGTTAGTAAGTTTTAGCTAAGTAAATAATTTCTGTGTAGTGACAGATAAAGCTAAAGAAAGGACGGTAGTGGTTTCGAAATATTCGAAATGAATCCTGTTCTAATTGTTATAATAAAGAAAATAAAAAAAGTTACAGAGAAAATAATTGGCCTTCGGTAGCCAATTCTGTGTTAGGAAAAATAGGTTTGGCATCCTCTAAAAATTCTTCTAAATGGCCATATCTAGCTGAGAAATGTCCTAAAATTAATTTTTGAGCATTTGCCAGAACCGCCATTTGAGCTGCTTGTTTGGCTGTACTATGAAAGGTTTGTTTGGCTCTATCCGCCTTTTCTTCTAAAAAAGTAGATTCGTGATACAACAAATCAACGTCTTTGATATCGTTTGATAATTCTTCAAAAAACTTGGTATCACTACAAAAAGCATAGCTTCTTTGTTTAATGGGATCTAAAGTTAACTCGTTATTTTTAATGATATTCCCATTATTATCAATTGCATCTAACCCTTGTTTTAGCTTATGAATTTCTGCAAAAGAAACATTCATCTTCTCGAGTTTATATTTATCAATATTTCGGAATAACGGTTTTTCCTTAAATAAAAAACCTGTAGTAGCAATTCTGTGCTTTAATGGCAAACTATAAACTTCTACTTTTTCATCTTCAAAAATCAATTGCTTGCTTGTATTTTGTGTGTAAACAAAATTTAAAGGATAATTCAAATACGTTTCAGAATGCTTATGAATCATATTTATGATTTCCTCTAATTCTTTTGGACCGTATATGGTTAATTCATTTTTCCTCCCCAACAAATGCATACTTGCCAAAAAGCCAGGTAGTCCGTAAAAATGATCTCCATGCAAATGGCTAATAAAAATATGGTTCACACTTTGAAAACGAGCTTTGTATTTGCGCATTTGCATTTGTGTTCCTTCTCCACAATCTATCAAAAAAAACCGCTCAGCTATATTTAATAACTGAGCGGTTGGATTTCGGTTTGCAGTAGGCGTTGCTGCGCTACTACCTAATATTAATAATTCGAAGGTTTGAGTTGACATATAAAAGACCTTCGAAATATAATTAGTTATTTAAAACAATCATTCGTTTAGTAGCTTTTGCTCCTCTGTATGTTAAAGTATAGATGTAGGTTCCAGCTGCTAATTCAGAGGTATTAATGGTTACTTTATTTTCGCCTGTAACAGCTTTAATAGTTTGAGAAGTTGCAATATCTCCTAACATATTATACACTGTAACAGTTGCTTCATCATTTCCTTCTACATAAAATGTGATATCAGTAGTTAAAGAAGATGGATTAGGAAAATTTTGAGATAATATCATTCTATCATTTCCAAGACTTCTGATACCAGTTGGGTTATTTGGAGCAATATTTATGATATAATAATTTAAAGTTTGAGGAGGTGTTAACGTTCCACTTCCACCCGATACATTTGGAGATGCAGGACAAGCACCAAATGCCGGAGTCATAAATGGCGTTACTTTTAAACTTAAAGTATATGACCCTGCTGTAGTTGGCGTTCCATAAATACTGGCACAGTTATTAGCATTTCCAGCAAATTTTAAAGAAGGTGCGCCATTAACAGTTCCATTTGCCACTGCTGGTGTTGAAGAACCAATCATTAACCCTGGAGGTAAACCATAATTATTAGTTGAAGGCGATGTTAATTCGAAACGATTAAAACAAAAAGTAATGCCAGAAGACGTGGTATCCTTTGGAACTTTAACAGTAATATTTTGAACATAAGGCACACCAACAGTTCCAGAAATAAAATTGGTAACACTATCTGGATAAACTCCAACTTTATTACTAGCAATAAAAGTTGGATTTAGCGAACATGTTGGAACCGTTTGGGCGCTAACAGAAGCAATACTTGCTACAATTGTAAAAATAGTAAAGTAGATTTTTTTCATAAATTATGTTTTTAATTAATAATCGGATTATAACTAATCCGTGTTAGTTTAGTTATAGTAAATTTAAAACTAATTCAGTATTTATACAGAATTTAAGAGGTGAATTAACTTAAAGTTTTAAACAAGAAAATGTAAATACTATTGGCGACCAGCCAATAAAAACATAACAGCCATGCGAACCGCAACGCCATTTTCTACCTGATCTAAAATAATAGATTGGTCACTATCAGCAACATCACTCGTAATTTCAACTCCACGGTTAATAGGACCTGGATGCATAATCACGATTTTTTTGGAAAGAGAATCAAGTAATGTTTTATCTAAACCGTATAACATCGTGTACTCTCTTATAGATGGGAAGAACTTAATATCTTGTCTTTCTAATTGAATGCGCAGCATATTTGCGACGTCACACCATTCCAACGTTTTTCTTAAATCTGTTTCTACACTTACCCCTAAACTTTCTATATATTTAGGAATCAATGTAGTAGGACCACACACTTTAACTTCTGCTCCTAGTTTTTGTAAGCAAAATATATTTGATAAAGCAACTCTTGAATGTAAAATATCTCCAATGATAGCAATCTTTCTTCCCTTCAAATTTCCTAACTTCTCTTGCATAGAGAATGCATCAAGTAGAGCTTGAGTTGGATGTTCGTGAGCTCCATCACCTGCATTTACAATTTTAGCATTTACTTTTTTTGATAAAAATTCAGCCGCGCCTGCGCTTGCATGGCGCATCACAACCATATCCACTTTCATGGCTAAGATGTTGTTAACCGTGTCAATTAGAGTTTCTCCTTTTTTAACAGAAGAAGAAGATGCAGAGAAATTAACCACATCAGCACTTAGGCGCTTTTGGGCTAATTCAAATGATAAACGAGTACGGGTTGAGTTTTCGAAAAATAAGTTGGCAACTGTTAAATCTCTTAAAGAAGGTACTTTTTTGATGGGACGATTAATAACTTCTTTGAAATTTGTAGCGGTATCTAATATTAATTCAATATCGTTTTTAGTGATATATTTTATTCCTAAAAGATGGTTGACGCTTAAGTTGCTCATAGTTTATAAATATCTTTCTTTAATAACGTTGATATGATGTTGCGCATGCCCACATAACATGAACCCAAGTGATAATACATTGGTTTCACCTGAAGCCATTTGACCTTTTAATAACAATTCCTTCTCAGATAACTGTCTGAAAAACAGAATATTAGACAGTCTTACTGAATCAAATTCATCAGCCAAGATTTGCGCATTGGTATTAGTTAAATTAGCATTAGCAGCGTATAAATTCTCATCGAAAGCCAATACTTTTTGGTTATCACCTCTTGCAAAACGTAAAGCCCTGTAACTTAAAATACGCTCCGTATCGATAATGTGATTAATTACTTGTTTTACTGTCCATTTTCCATCATCATAAAAATAATTTAATTTTTGACGAGGAATATCTTCAATAAAATCTAACACCATTTGATGGTTAGCCTTTAAGGCTGAAATAATATCTCCTTCTGGAACAAGGTCGATATATTGAGAGAAATAAGGTATATGATCTTTTGCTAATGGTCTCATTTTATTTGTCTATCAATGTTACTCTATCTTTTTTATCTGTTTCCGCCCACTCTACTTTTACGTTTTGTGTTTCTATCGAATCAATTACTAACCCAATATATTTTGCTTGAATTGGAACATGGCGACTAAATCTTCTATCAACCAGCACCAATAACTCTACATCATTTGGTCGGCCAAATGCTAACATAGCATCTAAACCTGCTCTGATGGTTCTTCCAGTAAACAATACATCATCTACTAAGATCACATTTTTATCTTCAATGATAAAATCAATATTAGTGCGATTAGGAATTAGTTCTTTTTTACGGAAATCATCACGGTAAAAAGTAGTGTCTAAATCGCCACAATTAATTTTTTTCTTTAAAATACCTTCTAATAATTTTTGGATACGGTGTGCCAAGTAAATGCCACGAGGCTGTAAACCAATGATAACTGTATTACTAAAATCGTTGTGAACTTCTATTAATTGATAGCAAAGGCGAGTAAGAGTAACTTCTAATTGTTTATTTTCTAATAAAACTCTTGGCTTCACAGGTTTAATTTTTTAAAAGTAGCAATTTTCTTAATACAAAAGAGTAGATTACATAAAAATAGTTTGAGTTCTATCTGGTCCGATAGATACAATACTGATAGGAACTTCTACCAATTTCTCAATATATTTTACGTAATCAATTAATGTTTGAGGTAAAGTATCTTTAGAAGTCATTTTAGTTAAATCTTCAGCCCAACCTTTTACTGTTACATAAACTGGAGTTACATCTGCTGGATCAATGCTAAATGGCAAATAATCAATTTTTTCGCCTTTGTGCATATAATGCGTACAAACCTCTAACGTATCAAAGTCAGATAATACATCTGCTTTCATCATCATAAGTTCTGTTACACCATTAATGGCGATTGCGTATTTTAAAGCAGGAATATCTAACCATCCGCAACGACGAGCACGGCCTGTAGTAGCTCCAAACTCACGTCCAATTTGGCGTATCTTCTCTCCTACTTCATTATCTAATTCGGTTGGAAAAGGACCGCTACCAACACGAGTACAGTATGCTTTAAAAATACCAATCACGTTTCCGATGCGATTTGGCGCAATACCTAAACCATTACAAGCACCAGCACAAATAGTATTTGAAGAGGTAACAAATGGATAAGAACCAAAATCAATATCTAATAAAGAACCTTGAGCACCTTCGGCTAATATTTTTTGGCCCTTTTTAATAGCATCATTGATGAAATGCTCAGTATCAATAAATTTTAATCTCTTTAATTCTTCAATAGCAGAAAACCAAGCTGGCTCTAATTCAGCCAAATTATATTCAAACTTATGAAACTCTAACAATTGCTTATGTTTTTCAACTAAAGCATCGTATTTAGCTTTAAAATTAGGGCTTTCGATATCACCAATACGTAAACCATTACGTCCAGTTTTATCCATATACGTTGGTCCGATACCTTTTAAAGTAGAACCGATTTTATCTTTTCCTTTAGCAGCCTCGCTAGCAGCATCTAATAAACGGTGAGTTGGTAAAATTAAATGGGCACGTTTACTAATTACCAATTTTGAGCTAAAATCAACTCCTAAAGCAGTTAGTGCGTCAATTTCTTTTTTGAAAATTACAGGGTCAATTACAACACCATTGCCAATAACATTTAAGGCAGTTGGGTGAAAAATACCACTTGGAATTGTATGTAAAACGTGTTTTATTCCGTTAAACTCTAATGTATGACCTGCATTTGGGCCACCTTGAAAACGAGCAATAATGTCGTATTTAGGAGTTAGTACATCTACAATTTTTCCTTTTCCTTCATCGCCCCATTGTAGGCCAAGTAATACATCTGCTTTGATCATAAATAAATTGTTACGGGTTGTTTTTATTAAGCCTTCAAATTTACTATTATCATGTAAAGTTGAGCCAATAACAAATTAACAATTCATGGATTTTTGAACAAAATGGGGAGAAAAATTATCTGACAATGAATTTGTCCTTTAATAATTTTTGAGAAACAAGTTGGCTATTTACAAATCTTTCTTTCTTCAAAAAACCAAAAGTCGTATTCATATATAGTATTGTATTATCTCCTGTTCTGGTATTGTTATTTGTGACAACCGATTTATAATACCTGTCGTAGATAAATAATGAATCAATTTTAGGAGTTGAAGAATAGTAAATCCCGACTGCACCTTCGGTTTTTGGATTAATCTTCATAGCTGTTTCATCCAACAAATAATAATCATAATCAGATGATCCAGGAATAAGTTTTTCAGTTAATTGATATGAATAATATTCATGATAATTATTGGGACAATATTGATAAGGAAAAAGTCCATTCGATAAAACCGTATCTACTCTAACTGTATCTGTAACTAAAGAAATAGAATCAATATAAACCCAATAAGTTCCTTTTTTGAATTTAAAATTAGCTATTTCAGGAGAAATATATTTTGTTTGAGTATCACTACAATTTGGGCCTTTTGATGGAGTTTCTTCGGGCTTACTACAGGAATAAGCAATAATTAATATTAATGCAAAATATATAACCCTAACTTTCATAGATTTTAATCTTTATAAATATATAAAATTAAATCTCAATTTGCAAACCATCATAAGCTAACTCAATAAAAGATGGTAATTCTTTTGAGACGTCTTCGTGCAAACCTAATTGATGGGAAATATGCGTGAAATACGCTTTTTCTGGTTTTAACTCATTCATTAAATCTATGGCTTGTTGAAAGGTGTAGTGAGACACATGTTCTTCTCTACGAAGCGCATTGATGACAATAATTTTTGAGCCTTTTATTTTTTGTTTTTCTTCTTCCGAAATATAATTAGCATCTGTAATATAGGTGAAATCGTTTATTCTGTATGCTTTTACAGGCAACCGGTAATGAATCACATCAATAGGTAACAACTCAATATCTTTTATTTTAATAGGTTTATCCATTACGGTAAATACATCTATTTCGGGAATACCTGGATATTTATCTTCTGCAAAAATGTATGCAAATTCTCTTTTCAACGCTTCCTGAACACGCTCAGTAGCATAGATAGGCATTCGCATTTTATTGAAATAATTAAAAGCTTTTACTTCATCTAAACCTGCAATATGATCTTTATGCTCGTGAGTAAAAACAACCGCATCCAAGGTTTTTATTTTTTGTCGAAGCATTTGTTGTCTGAAATCAGGTCCCGAATCAATCACTACCTTAGTAGTATCACTTTCTATTAAAATGGACGTTCTTAATCGATTATCTTTAGGATTTTGAGAACGACAAACCACACATTCGCAACAAATAATTGGAACGCCTTGTGATGTGCCAGTGCCTAAAAATGTTACCTTCATTTTAATTGATTTCTTAAAATTTCAAAATAAACATCTTTATTCAGTAATCCAATAACTAAGGTAAACAGCACTCCAAAAATAGCACCCCAAAAATGGGCTTCATGTCCAATTTTATCAACCGATTCATAACCCGTATTTCTTCTACTTAAGTAATAACTAATAGCTAAGTACAACACACCAAAAATCCAAGCTGGCATAGGAATAAAAAAGAATCCTAACTCTGTTAAAGGTAAACAAGTAATATAACTAAATATCAAAGCATTAACAGCACCGCTGGCTCCTAATGAAGAATAATATTTATTGTCTTTATTTTTAAAGTATTCAGAAATAGAAGATGCATAAATAGCTCCCGTATACATTACAATATATAAAGCCATTCCCATTTTCTTGTCGGGTTCACCATCATGGGATAACAAAGCGGGAAAAACTTGCTCTTCCACAACACGTCCAAACATCCATAAAGCATACATATTAAATGCTAGGTGCAGATAATCACCATGCAAAAAGGCATGTGATAAAAATCGATAATGTTGGTTGCCTTGGTGAATTGAAAAGGGATGAAAAATATATTTATACTTTATCTCAGGCTTATCCATAGCATATAAAGAGAAAGCAACTGTCAAAAAAATTATAGCGTATGTGATCATTTTTAGTAGCTAGAAAAAAGTGGTTAGTATCAAGTAATAAATTTTATAGTTGTTTTACGCTCCATGCTTCTGGTTTAGCATCAAATAATATTTTTGTTTTTGCCCAAACTCCTTCAAATAATTCTGATTGACGATAAGCTTCTAAATACTTTGACTCTTCCCAAATACTGAAGGTAAAGAAAATAGTTGGGTTATTAATATCTTGCAACAATTCAACATGCTTGCAACCTTCCATAGCTGCAATTAAATCTTTACTAGCCTCAAAAATATCTTTAAAACGTTCAATACAATCTGGCTTAAACGTCATTTTTACAAATCTCTTAATCATAAATTTCAACTATAATTCTATCAATTTTATACTTACTTAATACCGATTTTTTAATGGCTAATTTATTAGCTGCTTGACCTAATAAAGCTATTTCTAATAAATCCATCGAATTAAAAAAACATACTACATCTCCAATTTTCACATCATCGTAAGTATTGTATATTTTAGTTACATCACCCGATGGTAAAGCAATTGAAAAACGTTTATTACCAACATTTTTCTCAAATTCTTGTCTAGTAATCGTCGTTATTAAATTTCCAAAACTATCTTCATACAAAACAGAACCCTGTAAATTACTTGGTGTAGAAAAACTCTCAAAAGCATATAACTTACAATAGTCTTGAGTTTCTGAACTAAATTCTTCTATTGGAACATTATTAATTAGCTTATTAGCAATTTCCGTAAACACATCTCTTAAAAAAAAAGAATGTTGTTTTTCACTATCAAAATATAATTGATAAACAGACTCATTAAAGGTTTTATCAATTAAGGTTAAAACGCCATTATCAGGGCAAATGATATATTGACCTTTATATTTAGTGAGCAAATAACGTGTGTTATCAATATTTAAGTTCTTTATTGTATCGGTAGAGTTTAAAAACTTAATGGCAAATAAATGAATGGTATTTTCAGGAAAATAAGGCAAAGCACTCTTTAAAGCAAAAGCGCCTTCGTTATGTGCATGTGAATTAACATCGCAAGCTAAATCAACAATATGAGCATTAGGTTGTTTAGAATATAATACGCCTTTAACCATAGCCAAGTATGGGTCGCGGTAACCCAAATCTGTAGTAATGGTAATTATTGACATATTGAAAACTTTTAATAGTATTCTCAAAAGTAAATAATATTTTAGGCTTACTTTTAGGTTATAAACTATTTGATTAACACGATTATTAACATAAATTTATTGGAACTTGATAGAAAAAGTAATTACCCTTGATAGCGTTGAACCTGTTGAAATATATGGCGTAAACGACGTTAAACTCAACGTTATAAAAAAATACTTCCCAAAACTTAAACTTATCGCCAGAGGCTATTCCATCAAAGCTTTAGGAGACGAAGCTGAAATTGCCTTCTTTGAAAAGAAGCTTACGATGATGGTAGATTACTATCATAAAAATGGTTTGCTAACAGATACGGTTATTGAGCGATTATTGGGGCAAACAGGAGATAATTTGTTACACGCCAAAGAAGAAGCTACAGGCTCCGACATTATTGTATTTGGTAATAGTGGATTAGTTATTAAAGCTCGTACCGACAATCAACGTAAAATGATGCAATCGGTAAATACCAATGATATGATTTTTGCTGTTGGTCCTGCTGGAACTGGAAAAACCTATACAGCAGTGGCATTGGCGGTAAGAGCATTAAAAAATAAAGAAGTCAAACGTATCATATTAACTCGCCCTGCTGTTGAAGCTGGAGAAAATTTAGGTTTTTTACCTGGTGATTTAAAAGAAAAACTAGACCCATACATGCAACCGTTATATGATGCCTTGTATGATATGATTCCTTTAGACAAGCTCAATCAATATATTGAAGCGAAGATTATTCAAATTGCCCCTTTAGCATTTATGCGCGGACGAACTTTGGATAATGCTTTCGTTATATTAGATGAAGCGCAAAACACGACTGAAAGTCAAATGAAAATGTTTTTAACGCGTATGGGAGCCAACGCCAAATTCATTATTAATGGTGATATGACTCAAATTGATTTACCTCGTCATCAAACCTCTGGTTTAGCGCAAGCAGTAAGATTATTAAAGAACACAAATGGCATTGATATTATAGAACTCACCACTGTGGATGTGATTAGACATCGCTTAGTGAAAGCTATAATTGAAAAATACGAAGGAGACGCGATTAAGAAATAGGATTATGAAAGTAAGTGAAGCACAAAAAACAGTAGACGACTGGATTAAACAATACGGCGTTAAATACTTTAGCGAATTAACCAATATGGCTATGCTTACTGAAGAAGTTGGTGAGGTAGCTCGTATTATCGCTCGCCGATATGGAGAACAAAGCGAGAAAGAATCGGACAAAAATAAGGACTTAGGTGATGAACTAGCGGATGTGTTATTTGTATTAATATGTTTAGCCAACCAAACTGGCATAGATTTGGAAGAGGCTTTAAAGAAAAATCTTGATAAAAAAACAAATCGAGATTCGGAACGACATATTAATAATGATAAACTAAAATCCTAACCTTGTATAAACTGCTCTTCATATTATTTCTTTCTATTTTTTTCAATCCTTTACTCTCTCAAAATACTTTGATTGGTATTGATGAGCAGAATCAAGATATTGGTTCGCAAGAAAATATTTACAAAGTTAAAGCAGATTATATTATTCAAAATAATCAAGCAAAAAACTTGTATTTATTGAGAGCTGATGCAAAAAAAGGAATTACCATTCGTGCAGCTAAAAAAACTATAAAACCAGGCGATACAACAATTATTGTGGTGGAATTTATCCCACAACAAACTGGTAAATTCTCGGAAAATATTGATTTAGTAACCAGTGCAGATGGCATTCCATTTAAACTATCGCTTTCAGGAAATATTAAGTCTATAAAAACAGATGACAAAACCGCTTGTTTTTACTTCAAGAAATCTAATAATTCTGGAGTTAAAACCATTGAACCAATTGTTGTGTCTGAACCAAATAAACCAAAAGATACATCCAATAAAATTCCTGACAATAACTCATCTCAGGAAGTAAAAGAACCTGCTCCTATTCCAGCACAAACTTCCATTCTAGAAACCAAAAATGAATCAAAAACAGTATTAGACGAGAAATTATATAAACCAAATAATATTATTTTTTTGGTAGACGTATCAAGCTCTATGAGAGATACTAATAAATTAAAAGTGATGCAATTTGCCCTTCATCATTTAATTGAAAATCTTCGTCCCATTGATAAAATTACATTTATTACCTACGCCGATACTGTAAAAATAATTCGTGAAAGTTTAACAGGAAATCAAAAGGAAGAATTAAATGAAGTAGTTAGTCGTTTAAAAGCAAAAGGCATGACTAAAGGGAATAAAGCCATTTTATTTAGTTTAGAAGTTGCTATAAAAAATTACATTTCAAATGGAAACAATCAAATTATACTAGCAACAGATGGAAAATTTAGATTTTATCCCGACGATCAAAAAAAATATAGTCTTAATAAAGCTGATAAGAACATTAAATTGTCTACCATGGCGTTTGGCAATGATAAAGACGCTATGAAAAATTTAAAAGAAATCGCAGAAATTGGTAAAGGGAATTTTATTCATATTAAAAATAGAAATAAAGCCAAAGAACAACTGATGGAAGAGATAAAAGAAAACAGTTTAATTCGTTAAATGATACTCTCTAAATTCGCCTGGTTTTAAATCTCCTAATTCAATAGTATCTATTCTCACTCTAATTAATTTGGCTACCAAATAACCTAAAGCTTTACACATTCGGCGTATTTGGCGATTTTTGCCTTCCGTTAAAATAATTTTGAATTCAAATTCATTTAATTTTTCAATAAAACAGGGTTTTGTTTTACAAATCATAATATCTACGCCTGCACCCATTTGATGGATAAATTCATCCGAAATGGGTTTGTTAACAGTAACAATATATTCCTTCTCTTTTTCTTTGATAGGACTTGATAAACTCTGAATGTATTTTCCATCATTAGATAATAGTAATAATCCTTCCGATTCTTTGTCTAGTCTACCAGCATAACCTAGATGTTTATCAAACTTAAAAACTGTTGTTAAATTATCCGCAATAGCTTCATTATTTGTTGTTTCAATACCTCTTGGTTTATATAAAGCAATGTAGGTAAAAGGCGTGTTTGGCTTTAGTAATGTATCATCGTAATAAATCTCCCACGTTTCGTTAAACTCACTATTTTCGGTAATAATGGCGCCATTGACTTTAAGTTTTCTATTTTCAATGGCTCTAATAGCTTCTTTGTTTGTAAAGCCTAAACTATGCACTAAATAATATTTGATATTCAATCTAAAACTCACAAATAATCTAATTTTTAGCAATGTTATCTTTTTTTAGGGAAACTGCATAAAAATTGCCCTAATTCCGCATAATTTATTAAGTTTGTTGGTTCTAAATCAGTTATGGAAAAATCATATTTTGCTCACCCTTCTGCTATTATCGACGAAGGGTGTACTATTGGAAAAGGCACTAAAATTTGGCATTTTAGCCATATTATGCCTAATTGCACGTTAGGAGAAAACTGTAACATTGGGCAAAACGTTGTTATTTCTCCAGAAGTTGTTTTAGGGAAAAACGTAAAAGTTCAAAATAACGTTTCAATTTATACAGGAGTTACTTGCGATGATGATGTGTTTTTAGGGCCATCGATGGTTTTTACAAATGTGATCAATCCTCGTAGTGCTGTGAATCGCAAATCAGAATATGCTAAAACACATGTTGGTAAAGGTGTGAGTATTGGAGCCAATGCGACCATAGTTTGCGGACATGATATTTTAGAATATGCTTTTATTGGAGCTGGTACAGTAGTAACTAAAACAGTTCCAGCCTATGCTTTAGTAGTTGGTAATCCATCTCGTCAAATTGGCTGGATGAGTGAGTATGGACATCGTTTAGAATTTGATTTTAATGGAAAAGCTACTTGTAAAGAAAGCGGACAAGTGTATCAATTAGAAAATAGTATAGTAAAAAGAATTTCATAATTATGACAAAAATAAAATTCGGAGTTATTGGTCAAGGTCACATTGGTAAACGTCATGCCGAAATGGTGCGCCGTAACCCTAACTGCGAATTAATAGCTGTTTGTGATGTTGCTCCAAAAGAAAAATTAGGATTAGAAAGTTTAACCGAAAAGTTTTATTCAACGCCAGAAGAGTTATTAAAAAATCATCCAGAAATTGATGTCATCAACGTGTGCACACCAAACGGTTTGCATGCACAGCATGCTTTAATGGCTTTAGAATTAAATAAACATGTGGTTGTAGAAAAACCAATGGCTTTAAGTAAAGCAGATTGCGAAAAAGTAATCTCTACGGCTTTAGACCATAGCAAAACTGTTTTTTGCGTGATGCAAAATCGCTATTCTCCTCCAAGTGTTTGGTTAAAGCAAGTTGTTGAATCAAAAACAATTGGTGATGTATACATGGTTCAGTTAAATTGCTATTGGAACCGTGATGATAGATATTATAAAGCTGGCGGCTGGAAAGGCACCCAAGATTTAGACGGCGGTACTTTATTCACTCAATTTTCTCATTGGGTTGATATCATGTATTGGGTGTTTGGAGATATCAAAAATATTCAAGCAAAGTTTGCTGATTTCAATCATAAAAACTCAACTGCTTTTGAAGATAGTGGATTTGTGAGTTTTGACTTCGTTAATGGAGGAATGGGAAGCATCAACTACTCTACTGCTGTTTATGATAAAAATTTAGAGTCTTCATTAACCATTGTTGGTAGCAAAGGAAGTATTAAAGTTGGTGGTCAATACATGGATCAAGTGGATGTTTGCAATATTAAGGATTACACAATGCCTGTTTTAGCAGAAACAAATCCAGCAAACGATTATGGTGCTTATAAAGGCTCAGCAAACAATCATCATAATGTGATTGAAAACGTAGTTGATACCATTACCGGAAAAACTAAAATCACAACTAACGCATTAGAAGGGTTAAAAGTAGTTGATATTATTGAACGCATTTATGCATTACGTCCTGAATCAGTTATTAAAAATAAATAAGAAAAATTTAAAAAATAGAATATGGGAATTTACAAAGACATCGTTGATAAGAAAGCTACAATCGCCGTTATTGGTTTAGGATATGTTGGTTTACCAATTGCCTTAGCATTTGCTAAAAAAGTAAAAGTAATAGGGTTTGATATTAATGCTAAACGCGTTGATATGATGAACAAAGGCATTGATCCAAGTAACGAATTAACTAAAAAAGATTTTGCTAATTCTGATATAACCTTCACTCATAAATTAGAAGATTTAAAGAAAGCAAAGTTTTTTATTATAGCAGTTCCTACTCCTATTGATGAACATAACTTGCCTGATTTAAAACCATTAATTGGTGCATCAACAACAGTTGGTAAAGTACTTAAAAAAGGAGATTACGTTGTTTATGAATCAACCGTTTATCCTGGTTGTACAGAAGATGATTGTATCCCGGTTTTAGAACGTGAATCAAAATTAAAATTCGTTAAAGATTTTAAAGTAGGTTACTCTCCTGAACGAATCAATCCAGGTGATAAAGAACATACCATTACTAAAATTTTAAAAATTGTTTCTGGTTGCGATAAAGAAAGTTTAGAAGAAATTGCTAAAACTTACGAAATTATTGTTGAGCCAGGAACTCACCGTGCTTCAAGCATTAAAGTTGCTGAAGCTGCTAAGATTATCGAAAACACTCAACGTGACGTAAACATTGCATTGATGAATGAGTTATCTATCATCTTTAATAAAATGAATATTAATACGTACGATGTTTTAGAAGCTGCAGGTACCAAATGGAATTTCTTGAAATTCTTCCCTGGTTTAGTTGGTGGACATTGCATTGGTGTAGATCCTTATTACTTAACATACAAAGCAGAATCTCTTGGATATCATGCGCGTGTTATTAATAGCGGACGTTATGTAAATGATAGCATGGGTTATTATGTAGCTAAAAACTGCGTTAAGAAAATTATTGCTGCTGGAAAAAATATAAGCAAATCAAAAGTATTAATTATGGGCGCTACCTTTAAAGAGGACGTAAGCGATATTCGTAATAGTAAAGTAGCAGACATTGTTAAAGAATTAAAATCGTTTGGTGTAAAGGTGGAAATTGTTGACCCACATGCTGATAGCGCTGAACTAAAACATGAATATGGCTTTGGCTTAAATAAATTAGCTAAAGGTTATGATGGAGTTATCGTTGCTGTTAATCACCAAGAATATAAAACTTTAGATGAGAAATTCTTTAAATCAATTTTATCTACCAAAGGTGTGATAGTTGATATCAAAGGAATGTATAAAAACAAAATGAAAGGCTTAACATACTGGAGTCTTTAATAAATTACAAAATTGAGCTACAAATTAAGCGGATTAAATCCTGAACAAGAAAATTTATTGAATGATGGAAAATTACTTCCCTTAATGGAAGAGTTTTATACCATTCAAGGTGAAGGATTTAATACTGGTAAAGCGGCCTATTTTATTAGAATTGGCGGTTGTGATGTTGGTTGCCATTGGTGTGACGTGAAAGAGAGTTGGGACGCTAGTTTACATCCTTTAACTACAACCGAAAAAATTTTAGAAAATGTTTTAGAAAGTAAAACACCTGCTGTAGTTGTTACAGGAGGTGAACCTCTAATTTATAATTTGGTTTATTTAACGGAACTTTTAAAGCAACACAATATTCAAACCTATATCGAAACTTCTGGAGCTTATCCTTTAAGTGGAAATTGGGATTGGATTTGTTTATCGCCTAAAAAAACAATGTCACCTAAAGAAGAAAATTATACTGCTGCTCACGAATTAAAAATTATTGTATTTAATAAACATGATTTTATTTGGGCAGAGGAACAAGCTGCAAAAGTTGGTAAAGAGTGCTTTTTGTATTTACAACCCGAATGGAGTAAACGTAACGAGATAACGCCTTTAATAGTTGAGTATGTGAAACAAAATCCTCGTTGGATGATTTCCTTACAAACTCACAAGTATATTGATATTCCTTAATTTTCATTTTATTTTACTATGAAAAAAATACTTTGTATAGATTCAAATCACGATGTATTACATGAAACTTTAATTGATGCTGGTTTTCAGTGTGATTTATTTTGGAACAAATCAAAGGAAGAATTAATTCAATTACTTCCCAATTACCACGGCGCTGTCATCAGAAGTAAATTCAAATTCACTAAAGAGGTTTTAGATTTAGCTATCAATTTAAAATGTATTGGTCGCGTTGGTGCAGGCATGGAAAACATTGATGTAGATTATGCTAAAAACAAAGGAATAACCTGCGTAAGCGCTCCCGAAGGCAATAGAGATGCTGTTGGAGAACACGCATTAGGCATGTTACTAATGCTGATGAATCATTTAAAACGCAGTGATCATGAAGTTAGAAATGGCATTTGGAAACGCGCCGAAAATCGCGGGCACGAAATAGCTGGCAGAACTATTGGAATTATTGGTTACGGAAATATGGGATCGGCATTTGCAAAAAAGTTGAAAGGCTTTGATTGCGAAATTTTAGTGTATGACAAATATAAAACAGGCATTGTTGGCGAACACATCAAAGAATCATCTTTATATGAAATATACGAAAAAGCAGATGTGGTTAGTATTCATTTACCCTTAACTCAAGAAACGAACAATTACATTGACGATAATTTTATCTCTCAGTTTAAAAAGAATATATATATCATCAACACTGCTCGAGGCAAATGTTTAAATACAACTGACTTAGTAAAACACCTGAAAACAGGTAAATTAATTGGTGCGTGTTTAGACGTTTTAGAATACGAAACCGTTTCCTTTGAAAACATTGATACTACTACCCTACCCGAACCGATGCAATATTTATTAAAAAGCGAACATGTGATTTTAACACCTCATATTGCTGGCTGGACTCATGAATCTAATTACAAAATGAGTAAAATAATTGCTGATAAAATGATTGCTGTTTTAAAATAAACGAACTTTGATTTAATAATGACAAAACATCTACTCTATATCAGTCTTTTATTTGTTAGTGCATTTATATTTAACAGTTGCGCCACTAAACTTCCTGTTGAAAAAGGGACCTTTAAAGAAACCAACTTAGTAGAACTTATTAAATTAGATTCTACTATCAAATTAGATATTAGATATGCTACTAAAAACAATTTTGTTGGTCAGCCCGTTTACAAGGAAGCTAGAGCCTTTTTACAAAAAGATGCCGCCGAAGCATTAAAGAAAGTAAACACAAAAATGCATATACTTGGTTATGGATTATTGGTGTTTGATGGTTACCGACCTTGGGATGTAACAAAGTTATTTTATGATGTCACCTCAAAAGAAAATAAAAAATTTGTAGCAGACCCAAAGGAAGGCTCACGTCATAATAGAGGCTGCGCCATTGATGTGAGCTTATATGATTTAGTAACTAAAAAAGAAATTGAAATGCCTGGTGTATACGATGAAATGACGGATCGTTCATACTTTGATTATACTGGTGGAACAGAAGAACAGCGTAAAGCAAGAGATTTATTAATTGCGGCCATGCAAGAAGAGGGTTTCACTGTTTATAAATACGAATGGTGGCATTTTGACTATAAAGACTGGCAACAGTATAGAATCACAAATAAACCTTTTGAGGAAATAAAATAAATATCAATTACTTTATAATTGTTAGATATCCTTTATAATTTTCATCGTTGGATTCAATAATATAAAAATAAGTTCCATCCTCTAAATAACTTGGGCTCCATGAACTATCATAATTTTTCATTTGATATACTAAAGTTCCCCAACGATTAAATACTTGCAGATTAATGGGTCCAATATGCCCATCATTTGGGATGACGAACTTATCGTTGGCGCCATCACTATTAGGTGTAATGATATTTGGTATAATAAAAGGACAATTATAATGTATCAAAATAGATTCAGATTTTCTAAACCCACAACTATCAATAACGTTAACGGTATAATTAACACCATTTTCAGCAAATACAGATAATGGATTTGAAAAAAATGTACTTCCTAAACTTGAGTTCCAAGAAACAATATAACTATTGTTTGGAACAGTGTTAGGAAATACAATAGCAGATAAATTCACACTATCATAAGGACAAATAGGCTGATCTTTAGAAACAGAAATATCAAATGGAGGATCGTCAATTAAGTTTACTGAAACTCCAGGTATAGTCCAACCATTACAAACAATAAAATCAGGAACAAGTGTCAAAATAACAGTTTCATTTCCTTCCGTAAGATTATCCATAATAGGTCTAATACTTATGTTAACTGTATCTTTACCTGGTGGGAAATATATATTTGGAGCACTAATTATATAATCTGAAGATAAAGCCGTTCCCGATAATGTATAATTTACAGTTCGTGGATACGGTATAGAATCAAATCTTTTAAAGGTAACAATACCTGCTCCGCATCCCTCAACAGCTGAAGAATCAAGAATACCCCCAATATATTTTGGATAATTACTAACTCCTAAATAATGGGAATTAAAACTTCCTGCTTCTAAAAAAACGGATGAATCCCAGGTATTATCACTTCCACCATCAGCAATAGCTAATTTAATGTGATACGTTTGGCATGGCGTTACTTTTGCTTTTGCAGTAAATACAGTTGTAAATCCATCGTACTGAACTGTTGTTCCTGGAGGCGTCGTATTATCCACATAATAAACTGTATTGGTTAATACGCAATAGGTATAACTTGCATTAGGCCCATAAATTGGGTCTCCTAAAACACCTCCATTAACCGAACTAATGCTTACCGCTTGATTTGTTCCGGGAACTAAAGCAATATTAACGGTGCCAGTAATTCCTGGACCATTTATCAAAAATGCAAAAACATCATTAAAAGGTGTGCATACGCCTTCATAATATTCATCCGAAGCAAATACATATTTAAACTTTACGGAATCTGAAGAAGGAATAAAATCGAATTCTAAAATTGCTGCGTCTAAAGTTGGTTGTCCAGCTAATTGAGTCAATTGAAGATTACCTGGTTTATTATTAATAGCAGTGATTGAAGTGGTGTTATTTGGTCCTATTGCACCGATGGCTTTACCTGACGAAATAATAATACCACTATCCAAACCTATATTAGAATTTACTCCATTAAAATACCCTAAAGCTTGATTTGCTCCCGTGTACTGGATATTGAATGCAACGACGCCTGGACCTAATAAAACACCATTTACCAATTGCGAAGGCGTCATAGAACTGGTTACAACCAATTGCGCCAAACTCTTTTTAGAGAGGAATAACAAAAATAACATGAGAAAAATAAAAATATTCTTCATAATTTAATTATTCATTAAATAGCGGGGATATACAAATATATTAAAATGTTTCTTTACAAAGAACTTTTTAAGTTATTTGCCTATCTCAACCTAACACACTATCTTGGCGGCTCAAAAAACAATCCATTATGGCTACAACATCTGATTTATCAAGAAACGCATTTATAAGATACAATAACGAATTAGTTCAAGTATTAGATTATGATCACATCACTCCTGGAAAAGGAAATGCAATCTATTCTTGTAAATGCCGTAATGTGGAAACTGGTAAACAAAGTGAAATTCGTTTTCGTTCAGGCGAAAAAATTGATTTAATTAGAGTGGATGAACACGAAATGCAATACCTTTTTACAGAAGGTGACTTTTTAGTTTGTATGAATCAAGAAACTTATGATCAATTACATATACCTAAAATTTTATTTGCAGATAGCATTCAGTTTTTACAAGAAGGAATGGTATTAAAAATTCGTTTTGATGAAAACGACAAGCCTTTAAATGGTTTATTACCTCAATATGTTGAATTAGAAGTAACCTATACAGAAGAAGGTGTAAAAGGAAAATCAGTAAAAACTGCTGAATTAGAAGGTGGTGTTAAAATTCAAGTTCCAATTTTTGTAGTAAACGGTGATAAACTAAAAATAAATACTGAAACAGGCGAATACGTAGAACGCGTAAAATAAATTCAATATTCAGATTACGAAAAGCCTTCCGCCAGCTGGCGGAAGGCTTTTTTATTTTAAAATCTACTCTTTGTTCAAATGCTTTTGTGTGGCTAGTGCAAATCTAATTTCGGAGTACGAATAATCATCCCCTAACTCTAGCTTTAATGGTGTTAATTTATTTTCACCTTCAATTTTTTTGGATGCTTCAATAATCACATCAAATTTTTCTTTAGCAACAAATTGTGAAACTGGAATCATTCCTAAACTCACATAATGTGCTAAATGTCCTTCAATAGTGGTAATCGCAAAACCTCTAGCTTCTGCAATTTCAAAGATTGTTTTGCCCTCTTTGTATAAAGCAAAGCTCAACTCTTTGGTATCTGGTTTTGCTGCTTTTACTTTTTTGGTGTCTGAGCCTGTAGAAGACTCTTTTTTTGCTTTTTTGCCCTTCTTGGTTGCTGAGCGTGCCGAAGCCCTTTCTTCAAATGCAGCTTTCTCGGTTATGGCTATCGTTTGTCGGACTAATTCTAATCGTTCGTTTTGATTGGCATTAAATTTTAATTGATGTTTATTGAACTCAACATTATTTAATACATTATCAATTACTGTTGATACTTTATCTAATTGCTGTAAATGCTTATACAACAAACCTTCCAACTCTAATAATTCTTCTAAATAGGTTTTAATTTGTTTTTCTTCTTTTAGTAATTCGATATGTACTAAAATAGATTTCGACAATTCTTTTAAAACAGGATAAAAATAATTTTTAGCAGCAATATGTCTAGCACTTACAGTTTGCAAGTAATCCTCTGCCCTACTTTCAAAAATCTGCATCAACTGATTACTAAATTTGTCTGCATTTAGTTTTAATGGTTCAAATTTCTCAATTAACTCTTTTGCCCAGACCTGATGTTTTTGTTTATTCGATTTATTCTCAGCCATATTATAACTCGCCTCATGATTTCTAAGACAAGTATATAACCAAACAAAATCGTAGGCTTTCAAGGTATAACCTTTCAAAAACAAAACAGTTTCCTGATCAATTAATCGCTTTACTTCTTCATTTTTGGGTTTATTCTCAGCATAATCTACCAAGGTTTTATCTTGTGAAATGGCATTAAATTGAATAGGAGCTGTTAATACCAAACCCTCTAATGATTTTAAACGTGATAAAGCCACATAAACTTGCCCTGGTGCAAAAGCACGATTAATATCTAAAATAGCTTTTTCAAAAGTTAAGCCCTGGCTTTTATGAACTGTAATGGCCCACGCTAATTTAATAGGATATTGTGTAAAGGTTCCAATTTCAGTTTCGTCAATTTCGTTGGTAACAGGATTCAATTCGTATTTTATATTTTTCCATTGATAATGTTCTAATAAAAAAGGTTTAGTCCCATCCTTAAAATCAATTTCAATTTCTTTATCACTCAATGACGAAACAATCCCAATTTTTCCATTAAAATATTGCTGTTTTCCACTAACATCATTTTTAATAAACATAATTTGAGCACCTAATTTTAGCTCCAAATAGGATTCTACTGGGTATGCATATTCATTAAATTCTCCATCAATGTTTGCACTAAAAAAATAGGACTTCCCTTTTAATTCTTGTAATGCCGACCTATTCAATGTATCAGCCTTATTATTGTGAGTAGTTAGGGTGATTGTATTTAAAGCAGAAGTAACATCAAAATTTGGCTTGTAGTAGGAGTTTAATAAATCAATATTAGCTTGAGTAACCTTGTTATTTCTCAAGTTATTCAACAAGTCAATAAAGGTATTATCTGACTGACGGTATATTTTATCTAATTCAATGTAAACTGGCTTTTCGTTTCTTAAAACTTGAGCGTCAAAAAAGTAAATGCTACTGTAATAATTGCGTAAAACGTTCCACTCTTCTTCTTTTACAACTGGAGGCAATTGCATTAAATCTCCAATAAACAAGACCTGAACTCCTCCAAAAGGTTTATGTTGCTGACGACGAATACTTTTTAATACAAAATCAATCGTATCTAATAAATCAGCTCTTAACATACTTACTTCATCAATAATAAGCAGCTCTAATTCCTGAAGTAATTTTCGTTTTTGGTCGCGCATATTTAAATGCTTAACCATGGTGTAGGGAGTGTTTATTTTGGTGTTTGTATTTTCAATTTTATAACTGCTATCTGGGATAAAACAGCCAAATGGCACCCCAAATTGGGAATGAATGGTAACTCCACCTGCATTAATAGCAGCGATGCCTGTAGGGGCAACAATAATCGCATTTTTATGGGTATGTTCTATTATTTTACGTAAAAAAGTGGTTTTTCCGGTTCCTGCTTTCCCTGTTAAAAAAACTGGCTTATTAGTTTGATTAATACACTTAGCGGCAAGCTCTGCAGGACTTAGATTTATGAGGGATTTATCCATTATTTAACGCAAAAATAACGCTTTTACAAAATATTCAATTGATATTTGTTAAATAGTTAATATTTAGTATCTTGCGTACTTGTCCTGCAAAACATCTTTTAATTAAAATACTATGAGTGAACGAATACTTCGTGCCTTAATGCAAATGTTTGCCATCATCGCTAAAGTTGATGGAATAAGTAATACTGGTCGTTCGATTGTTGAGGCCTTTTTAAAACAACAATTAAACAAAGAGCAAGTAGAAAAATACTTGGTTATTTTTGATGAATTCATCGAAGCTCAGCAAGCAGGCTCAAAGAAAAAAGATGGTTCGGCAAAACGTACCTCTTTAAACTCAGTTAAAGTATTAAAGATCTGTACTCAAATCAATCAAGAACTAGAACAACCACAAAAAGTCATTGTATTAATTCGTTTATTAGAATTTATTTATTCTTCTGACGAAATTTCTGAACAAGAAAATGAGTTTGTAGTAACAGTGGCTGACACCTTTAACATTTCGGTTGAAGAGTTTAATCAGTTAAGAGCCTTTATTGAAGATACAGCAGAAAAAATACCAAATACGCCACATATCTTAGTTATCAATAACAAAGAAAATGGTTACGAAAATGCTTGTAAACATATTTACTGTGATGCATTATCGTCTGATGTTCGTGTGATTCAAATTGATAGCGTTGGTATGTATGCTTTACGTATTTACGGTAATATTGAATTACAGTTAAACGGTCAAGGAATTTCAAAAGAACGTGTACACATTTTAACTCCTGGTTCATCATTAAGAAATTCGAGAGTAAAACCAATTTATTATAGTGATATTATTGGACGCTTCTTAGCAGATGGTTCTCAAGCTCGTATTTCATTTGAGGCAAAAAATATTGAATACAAATTTAAAGGTGGCAAGTTAGGCCTACGTAATATCAATATCCGTGAAGAAGGTGGAAAGTTAATTGGTATTATGGGTGGTTCTGGTGCTGGTAAATCTACTTTACTAAACGTTTTAAATGGTGTAGAGATACCGAGCGGCGGACAAGTTTTAATTAATGGAAAAAACATTCACATTGAGAAAAAATTTGTTGAAGGTGTTATTGGACACGTTACTCAAGATGATTTGCTAATTGAAGAATTAACGGTTTATCAAAACTTATTTTACAACGCTAAATTATGCTTTGGGAATTTAAGTGATGATGAAATTGCTAAAAAATGTCACTCCTTACTAGCAGATTTAGGTTTATCTGAAACTAAAGAATTAAAAGTTGGTTCACCTTTAGAAAAAACAATTTCGGGTGGTCAACGTAAACGTTTAAATATTGGTTTAGAGTTAATTCGTGAACCTTCAGTTCTATACGTTGATGAACCAACTTCTGGTTTATCATCACGTGACTCTGAAAACATTATGGACCTTTTAAAAGAATTATCTTTAAAAGGAAAATTAATTTTTGTGGTAATCCATCAGCCATCTTCCGACATTTTTAAAATGTTTGATAAACTTCAAATTTTAGATGTGGGTGGATACCCAATTTATTACGGAAATCCTGTTGATGCCGTTTCTTACTTTAAAACTTTAGTACAACACGTTAACGCCGAAGAAAGCGAATGCTGGAACTGCGGTAACGTGAACCCAGAGTTGATTTTCAATATTATCGAAAGCAAAGTATTGGATGAGTACGGTAACTTAACTCATAACCGTAAAACAAGTCCTAGTGAATGGAATAAAAATTACGTTGAAAAAATAGAATCAACCATTGGTGATATTAAACACCAAGATGAGATTCCTGAAGCTATTTTTAAAATACCAAATGCGTTTAAGCAATTTAAAGTATTTATTACGCGTGACGTATTAAGTAAATTGACTAATACTCAGTATTTATTAATCAACTTAATTGAGGCACCTGCTTTAGCGTTTGTTTTAGCTGCCTTAATTCGTTTTTTTAATACAGATGCAAACAATACAAAAGGTTATTTCTTTAGAGAAAATGAAAACGTACCAGCATACATGTTTATGTCGGTTGTAGTAGCTTTATTTATTGGTTTAACAGTTTCTGCTGAAGAAATTATTAGAGATAGAAAAATTCGTAAACGTGAGTCTTTCTTAAACTTAAGTAAAGGCAGTTATTTGTGGAGCAAAATTATTATCATGTTTACCTTATCTGCTATTCAAACATTTATGTTTGTATTAGTTGGTAATTTAATTATGGGAGTTAAAGGAATGTTTTGTGATTACTGGATGGTTTTGTTCTCAGCATCTTGTTTTGCAAATATGCTTGGATTAAATATTTCGAGTGCCTTTAACAGTGCTGTTACTATTTATATTTCCATTCCGTTTTTAATTATTCCACAATTATTATTAGCAGGCGTTGTTGTAAAGTTTGATAAATTAAATCCAATATTAGCAAAACAGGGTGGTGTGCCTATTGTAGGTGAAATGATGGCGAGCCGTTGGGCTTTTGAAGCCTTAGCGGTTAATCAATTTAAGGCTAATGAATTTCACAAACACTTTTACAGATTCGAGAAATCAATTAGTATTGCTGGCTACAAAAAAGTTTATTGGATACCTGAGTTAACAAGTAAAATAACTAAAATAAATAATGCATTAAAAGATCCATCTAAAAAAGCTGAATTAGAGAAAGATTTAGCTTTATTGAAAAATGAATTATTAAAAGAGCAAACTTTCTTAAAAGGAAAATACAAATTTGATGGTATTGAACAATTAAATCCCAAAGATTATACCCCTGCCATTGGCGCTTCATTAAAAGTATTTTTAGAGAAAATAAACGAAAATTACATTAACGTTGATAAAAAAGCGAGAGAATTAAAGGATAAAGAAACCCAAAAAATGATAAAAGAATTGGGTGGAAATGAACAATTTATTACTCTACAAGATGATTATACTAATGAAGCTTTAAACCAATTTGTTTTAAATAATAATGATTTGGGTTTAAGATGCTTAGAACATGAAGGAAGATTAATTCAAAGAACTGAACCAGTTTATTTAGATCCAATTGAATCGAACTTAGGAGCCGCTCATTTTTATGCCCCTAACAAACGCTTTATGGGTCAATTATTTCCTACCTATTGGTTTAATATGGCTGTAATTTGGTTAATGAGTATTTCGTTGATGGTGATGCTTTATTTTGAAGTATTTAAGAAAGTATTAGATGCTATGGGAAATATTAGCTTTAAGAAAAAGAAGTAATTTAGTATCAAAGATTAAAGACTCAAGTATAAAGATGATTTATCTTGGGTCTTTAATCTTATTTCTTTTAATACTTTTAAACTAACTTTCTTTAACAAATAAACAATCCTCAATTCATTAAATAAATTATCTTTGCATTCGCTTGAAAAAAATTAGTCTTTATATTGTTATTCTTTCGTCCATCTTGTTTGCAAGTTGCGATGGATATAATAAACTCTTAAAAAGCTCTAACTATGAATTAAAATTAGAACGAGCTAATCAGTATTATCAAAAAGGTAATTATGTAAAAGCTACAGCCTTATATGAAGAATTAATCCCTGTTTACAAAGGAACTGATAAAGCAGAAGAAATTTATTTTTATTTTTCTTATTGTAATTACTATCAAGGAGATTATAGTTTATCTCAATATCATTTTAAAAACTATTACAGAAGTTTTCCAGCTGGCAAACACGCTGAAGAATGTTTGTTTATGAATGCGTATTGCTATTATTTGAATTCACCTATATATAAATTGGATCAAACGGACACAAAAAATGCAATGGCTGAATTGCAAAACTTCATTGATTTATATCCAGAAAGTTCACGTATTGATTCATGTAATAAAATAAACGATATTTTAAGAGGCAAATTAGAACAAAAAGAACGTGATATAACCAATCAATATTTTAATATTGGAGATTATAAAGCCACTATAGCTTCAGCCAAGAATTTCATTAAAGATTTCCCTGAATCTAACTATATTGACGAAATGATGTACATCACAGTGGATGCGTATTACCTATTAGCAATTAACAGCCTGGAAACCAAAAAGTTAGAAAGATTAAATTTAGCTATGGAAAGTTATTTAAAATTAGTAGATTTGTACCCTAAAAGCAGTTATTTGCAAAAGGCAGAATCTGTTTATGAAAGTTGTATAAAAGTAAAAAGTAATATAAATCAATAGAAGATGGACTTTAAAAAAACAAACGCAGAGCCAAGTACAGTAACACGCGACATCAGAAGATTTGATGGTCCAACTGGAAATATTTATGAATCAATTTCTATTATTTCTAAACGTGCTAACCAAATTAGTTCTGAAATGAAAGAAGAGTTATCTGCTAAATTAGCTGAATTTGCTAGCAATTCTGATAACTTAGAAGAGATTTTTGAAAATAGAGAGCAAATCGAAATCTCTAAATTTTACGAAAAATTACCTAAACCATCTTTAATTTCAATTAATGAGTTTTTAGAAGATAAAACTTACTACAGAAATCCAGCTAAAGAAACAAAATAATTTAGCTTTATGTAAATCATTAATAAACCCATCCACCAATAGGCAGATGGGTTTTTAATTTATATGTCTTTAAAAAACAAACATATTTTACTAGGAATTACTGGAGGAATTGCAGCCTATAAGTGCGCTCATTTAGTACGTTTATTAATAAAAGAAGGCGCCATTGTTAAAGTAATTATGACAAAGGCAGCAGAAGAATTTGTGACTACTAAAACATTATCTGTTTTAAGTAAAAACGAAGTGGTGACCGCTTTTTTTGATTCAAATGATAATTGGAACAATCATGTAGCTTTAGCAGAATGGGCCGACGCTATCATAATAGCTCCATTAACCGCTAATACCTTGGCAAAATTTGCGTCAGGACTTTGTGATAATATCGTTAGCGCTTGTTACTTATCAGCAAGAACTAAAGTATTTGTTGCCCCTGCCATGGATTTAGATATGTATCAACATCCTACTACCAAAAAAAATATTGATACTCTCAGAAAGAATGGGAATATCATTATTGCAGCCGAAAGTGGCGAGTTAGCAAGTGGCTTAGTAGGAGAAGGAAGAATGGCTGAGCCAGAAAATATTATTCATTTTGTGAAACAGTATTTTGAAGAAAACTTACCACTATCTGGCAAAAAAGTATTAGTTAATGCTGGTCCCACTTATGAAGCAATTGACCCAGTTAGATTTATTGGAAATCGTTCGTCGGGTAAAATGGGTGTGGCTATTGCTGACGAGTTTGCAAAATTAGGAGCGGATGTAACTTTGGTCTTAGGTCCTTCCCATGGAGTACCAAACGAAAAATTAGTTACGGTAGTTAAAGTAGAAAGTGCAGAAGATATGTTTAAAGCATGTGAATTGGTGTTTAAAAATGTAGATATTGCTGTTTTAGCAGCAGCTGTTGCCGATTACAAACCAAAATCGGTAGCTAATTCAAAAATCAAAAAGAAAGACGCTGAATTATCTTTAGAATTAACTAAAACAACAGATATATTAGAAACTTTAGGGAAACAAAAAAAACATCAGCTATTGGTTGGCTTTGCTCTAGAAACTGATAATATTTTAGAATATGCAAAAGCTAAAATAGCTAAGAAAAATCTAGATTTTATTGTGGCCAATTCTGCTATAGAAAAGGGGGCAGGATTTGGTGTTGATACTAACAAAGTAACAATTATTGATAAACACAATAAAATGTATAATTTTGAGTTAAAAAGCAAGCAAGCAGTAGCTAAAGATATTGTAACTTTTGCCCTAAATTATTTAAAAACAGATGCGTAACTATTTATATATATTCCTTTTTCTACTTATCGGAAAAAGCATTTATTCTCAAGAATTAAATTGCCAAGTAAGTGTGGTTTCGGTTCAAGTTCAAGGAACTACTGAAAAACAGATTTTTGATCAATTGCAGAAATCTATTTTTGAGTTCATGAATAATACAAGATGGACCAAAGATAACTTCACTGTAAATGAAAGAATTGATTGTTCAGTTCTAATTAATGTTACTCAAAAATTAAGTGCAGATGATTATATGGCTACTATTCAAATTCAAAGTAGAAGGCCCGTTTTTAAAAGCTCTTACTTCTCACCTACAGTAAATTATATTGATGAAAGTTTTGTATTTAAATACCAACAATTTCAACAACTTGAGTTTAATTTAAACACTTTTCAAAATAACATCACTTCTGTTTTAGCTTATTATGCATATATCATTATAGCGAATGATTATGATACTTATTCTAATCTAGGAGGAACTGAATATTTTCAAAAAGCACAACTCATTGTTACAAATGCGCAAAGTGCTGCCGAATCAGGATGGAAATCTTTTGAGAGTCAAAAAAATCGATATTGGATTGTTGAAAATGCTTTACAACCTGTTTTTCAACCCATCAGAGAATGTATGTATAAATACCATCGTTTAGGTTTAGATATCATGTATGACAAACCAGATGATGGTAGAAAAGAAATTTTAAAATCAATGGATCTACTAACTGGGGTTTATAAAAACAGACCTGCATCATTTGCAATGGAACTATTTTTTGATGCTAAGGTAACTGAAGTAGTCAATATTTTCTCAAAAGGTCAGCCTGATGAAAAATCAAAAGCCGTGGAAATTCTCACCACTGTTGATCCGGCTAACTCAAATAAGTATTTCAAAATACAAGAAAACTAATTTTTAACATTATAATAATAGGAACATCGTTTCAAGTATTAAATGTTTTGTTAGTTTTGCAGCCTAAAAAATTCACATTACATTATGAAGAAAAGAATATTCAGTATCCTACTATTATCTGTAGCTTTTAGTAGTTTTTCGCAAGAAGTTACAAAAGATGATGCTGCAAAAGTTCAAGCAGAAATAGATAAATTAAAAGCGATAGCAGCTGATAGTGTAAAACCTTGGCAAATTGGCGGTGTTGTTTCAATTAACGGGCAACAAGTATCATTAACAAACTGGTCGGCGGGAGGAAATAATTCTATTTCATTAGGTGGCTTAGTGAACGTTTTCGCAAAATACAAAAAAGGAAAAGTTACTTGGGATAATAATTTAGAATTAGGTTATGGTGTTATTAAACAAGGCGATAATAAAAAATGGTGGAAGAATGATGATAAAATTCAGTTTTCATCTAAATTTGGCCGTCAAATTAAAAAAAGCTGGTATGCAACAGCTTTAGGTGATTTTAGAACTCAATTTGTTGAAGGTTATAATTACCCAAATGATTCAATTTATATTTCGAAATTTATGGCTCCTGGATACGCTTTAGCGGCTTTAGGTTTTGATTATAAACCAAATGATCATTTCTCCGCATTTATTGCACCTGTAACTGGTAAATTCACTTTTGTGAATGATGATAGCTTAGCACGTTATGGGGCTTTTGGTGTTCAAAAAGAAATTAGAGATCCAAATAATGGAGGAGCGATTACTCAAAACTTTAAAACACATCGTGAAGAGTTTGGTGCTTATTTAAAAGTACAATACCAAACTAAAGTTATGGAAAATATTACATTTCAAACAGTATTAGAATTATTCTCTAACTACTTAAATAACCCACAAAATGTTGATGTTAACTGGACAACCTTAACGACATTTAAAGTAAATAAATTCATCTCAGCAACATTGGCTACTCAATTAATATATGACGACGATATTAAAGTATTAAGAAATGCAGGCGATCGAAAAGGCACTATTGGGCCAGATGTTCAGTTTAAACAAGTATTAGGCGTTGGGTTTACTTACAAATTCTAATCAACCACATAAAAACAAAAAAAGGTTCAACTAATGTTGAACCTTTTTTTTATGGGTTAATCATATATTTATTTAGCTGATAGCGTTATATAAGGAATAATCATTTCCTCTAAACTTACGCCACCATGCTGAAACGTGTTTTTATAATACTGAACATAATGATTAAAGTTGTTTGGATATGCGAAAAACTTATCTTCTCTAGCGAATATAAAACGAGAACTCACATTTTGTTTTGGTAAAAAAGCATCAGCTGGATTTTTAATTTCAAATACTTCCTTCGCGTTATAATCCAATGCCCTACCCTGTTTGTATCGCAGATTAGTATTCACGCTCTTATCTCCAATGACTTTCGTTGGTTCTTTTACGTGAACTGTTCCATGATCTGTAGTGATAATTAATTTACATTTTTTTGACGCAATGAATTTCACCATTTCTAACAATGGAGAATGTTCGAACCATGAAAGTGTTAAACTTCTGTATGCTGGCTCATCATCTGCTAACTCTCTAATCATTTCTGATTCGGTACGAGAGTGACTCAGCATATCCACAAAATTATACACAATCACATTTAACTTATTATTCATTAAGTTACTCATGTTCTCCGATAACTTTTTACCTGCAGCAAAATTGGTTATCTTATTATAACTCGTTTTGATATCTTTTCCTAAACGCTTAATTTGTGCATTTAAAAAATCTTCTTCGTGCATATTTTTTCCACCTTCATCTTCATCATTTTTCCACCACTCAGGGTGACGTTTTTCCATTTCGCTTGGTAAAAGCCCAGAGAATATGGCATTACGCGCATATTGGGTTGCCGAAGGTAAAATACTAAAAAACAATTCCTCGTTTTCAACTTTAAAATAATCTTGAACAATAGGTTGTATCATTTTCCATTGATCATAACGTAAATTATCAATTACTAATAAAAATGTACATCCATTATTATCAAAATTATTAAAGAATTTATTTTTCAATAAAGTGTGACTCATGGTTGGAACGTTTGTGTTTGAACCATTTAACCAACTCACATAATTTTTTTCAATAAATTTAAAGAACTGTAAATTAGCATCAGCCTTTTGCATCTTCAACACTTCCAGCATTCCTTTGTCTTGGTTTTTATCAATCTCTAATTCCCAATACACAATTTTTTTAAATACCTCTTGCCACTCTTGCCAATTCAAATTATCCGACAAAGTCATTCCTATTTGACCAAACTCTTTTCGGTACTCCGTATTAGTTTTTTCAGATACTAAACGTTTATTATCCAGTGCTTTTTTTAGCGACAATAAAATTTGATTTGGATTAACTGGTTTAATCAAATAATCAGCAATCTTACTACCAATTGCGTCTTCCATAATATGTTCTTCTTCGCTTTTGGTAATCATGACTACTGGTAAATCTGATTTTAGCTGCTTAATTTTAGTTAACGCTTCCAAGCCCGAAATACCTGGCATGTTTTCATCCAATAGCACAGCAGAGAGGTTTTTATTTTCTCTCACAATATCAATAGCCTCATCACCACTTAAGGCAGTAATAATTTCGTAACCTTTACTATTTAAAAATAAAATATGCGGTTTCAATAAATCTATTTCGTCGTCGGCCCAAAGAATTGTGATATTTTCCATAAATTAGAGTTTTAATAACTACGAAAATATAGGTTATTTATTGCCTAAAAAAATCTCAAATGCGAATAATTGTTATAAGTTTCCTATTTTCTGCCATAGTATGTATTTCTAGTATATTTATAAAGGATAATTCTGAACCGAATCACGTCATTAGAGGCATGTATCATTGGAAAACTAACCTTTACCTTGACGAAAACGATATTTCGTTTTTAAAACGTCAAAAAATTGAAAAGTTATATATAAAAATCATGGATATTAGCTGGAATACAGTTTATCAAGCGTATCCCACAACTTCATTAAACATTGAAAGAGATATTAAGGACTATTCTTTTTTAGACATAGTACCAGTGATATTTATAACAAATGAAACACTATTACATACTAATAAAAAAGATTTAGATACATTAAGCAAAAAAATAGTTTTGAAAACACAAAGATTGTGTGGAAGTGAATTTGATAAAATAAAGGAATTGCAGATAGATTGTGATTGGACTCCAAAAACAAAAGATTTATATTTTGAACTTCTACAAAAAATAAAACAATTAGTTACTCACAAAACATTATCTGTTACCTTACGACTTCATCAACTAAAAAATAAAAAACAAACTGGAATTCCGCCAGCTGATAAAGTTAGTCTTATGTTATATAACATGGGAAAACTAACTAATTATAATGAATCGAATTCTATTTTAAATATAGAGGAAACCAAAAGATACCTAAGTTCATCATCCTATAATTTACCAATGGATTTTATATTACCATTATTTAATTGGGGAGTACAATTTTCTAATAAACAATTTGACAAGATAGTATATAATATGCCTAAAAGTGAATTAGACACAAATAAGGCATTTATAAAATTACCAAATGGCCATTATATGCTGATAACAGATTATTATAAAGACAACTATAATAACTACTTTACCTATGGCGATGAGGTAAGAATTGAAGAAATAACGAAACAAGATTTGATAGAATTATCAAATCTTTGTAAATCTCAGGCTACCACTCATAACTTTTCTGTTTCTTTTTTTGAGCAAAATTATTACCATAAAATTGATTCTATGTCATATGAAGAAATTTATCATACTTTTAATTAGCATTTTCATCATACATCCTCAACAATCTTTAAATGGATGCAGCGAAGGTTTTACACCAGAGCAATGCAGAGTCTATTTATTTAACCAATCAATACTCGGCAAAAATGAATTAATGCCCTTATTTTATTCGGCTGAGTATTTTTACAATGAAAGTTGGAGTTGGTACAATAATCAATTGCCCGAAAATGAAGTAAGCTATTCGAAAATTGAGCAAATAAATGCTCAAGAATGGAAAGAACATACAAAATACAAAGGAACACTCAACGATATTGTTAATGTGATATATCGAACAGATATTGACAGTATGACAATTTGTAACCAATCGTTTTTAAAAAAACACCCATTTGCAAGGTATCTCAAACAAAAATATAATGCTGAATATCAGTACTTGATTTATGCGAAAAACTGTGAATACATTTATAACGAAACTGATATTTGGGAACTAGAAAACAATGATGATATGCGTCTAACTGACGTGTACAACGCTGGAAACTTAGCTTTAAAAAAGACAAAAAATGACTTCTTAAAACTGAGATATGCCTATCAACTTCTGAAAATAAACTTCTATCATCCTACTATTGGCGAATCTGTTTTAAATATTTTTGACACTTACTTCAAAAAGTCACAAACTAAAACATGGTTATTTGAGTCCGCAAAGTTTTATTATTATCAAACAAATGATCTTAAGGCAGAAGAAGAACAATATCACTTAACCTTATCTTTTGATAAGAGTGTAGATAAAAAATTTAGATGTGTTCAATTATTTGACCAAAAAAATTATCTGAATATTTCAAAGTATTGTCAAAATAATCATGAAAAGGCTATTGTTCATGTAATGCATGAAATGCAAAACTGGGGACGTTCATTAACAAATCTTAAAACAATTTATCAACTTGATCCTAGCAATGAATATTTACCTTTTTTAATTTCACGAGAAATAAATAAATTGGAAGACTGGCTATTAACTCCTGAATTAACCTACTCGGAACCTTCAATTTTCCAGTACCATAGTGAAATATCAAAATCAATTAAAATCAATCTATTATCTGGGAAAAAATATGCGAATGATTTGTATTCGTTTTTAAATACAATTATTAAACATCAAATCACAAGTAATAAAACTCAATTTCATGTATTAGCATCCAATCTCTGTATATTATTAAAAGATAAGCAAAAAGGCAATCTTCATTTAAAAATTGCGGAAGAAAATAACACCGATCAAAAGATGAAATATCAAATTATGTACAATAAAATTGTATTACATTTTGACGGAAAATCGCTACTAACTGATTCTCTTAAAAAGCAAATATTAAACTTAGTAACATACAATAATCAACATCCTGATTTATTGATTAATCAGGATGTTGCCCTTTCTCAATTATATTTATATATTGGTTCAAGACTCATAACAGCTGGAGATGTGGCTAATGGCACTTTATTTTGCAGTAAAACAACCCGTCCTTACCTCAATCAATTTGATTGGTATGCACAAAATTATTACTTACTACTTCTTGAGAAAGCCAAACCTTATCATTTTGATTCTATTATTTCTCTGATAGACAAACCAAATAAAACTGACTTTGACAACTTTATTCTTAATAGAAAAGATTTCGCTAAAATGGAAATGACTTATTATCCTTATGACGATACAATTTCCATTAATAAAAACAAAGTTCTTGATTACAAAAGCATGTATTATGTTCAACAAGAGATGTTAGATAGCGCTTTAAGTTGTGTAAATAAAATTGATGCAGACTATTGGAATCATTACCCATATAATCTATTTAAATGTTTCCCCTTTTTTACAGGAAATAGTAAAGATTATAGTAGTAATAATGATTTTTGCCCATATAACAAGAGGCAATATCTTCAACGAATGCTCGATTTAAAATATTTGATTGATAATAAAATTGGAGATATAGCAAAGCATTACTACGTTTTAGCTAATGGTTATTTTAACATGTCTTATCATGGCAATTACTGGATTATGAATATGCCTTATAAATATAGTAATGAGGTAGACTATTATTATTACAGACTTACAAGTGATAGTAAAACTTTTTTAGAAAATTATTATGGTTCAAAATTAGCAGAAGTTAACTATCTAAAAGCTTATCAATTAACTTCGGATACAACATTAGCAGCTCTTGCAATTCATAAGGCAGGCTTGTGTAATGAAAATTTACAGGAAATAAATTGGAGACTAACAGCTAAATATGATAATGAAAAATATGAGTGGAGAAATGAACCGAAAATAAAACATGAAACTTACAAGCAATTGTTTATTAACAAATATAAAGAGAAGGACTTTTACACTGATTTTGTATCAAATTGCTACCATTACCAACATATTAATCGTAATTACTATTAAGAATTAATAGAAGCAAATGCTCCACAGGCAAATAATCCTGCTGTTTCGGTGCGTAATCGACTATCACCTAAAGCCACTGGCAAGTAGGATGAGGATAAAGCTAAGGCAATTTCATCTTTTGTAAAATCGCCCTCTGGACCTATTAAAACCGTAAATGATTTATTAGTGGCAATATATTGCTTGATGTGTTGTTTGGATTCTTTTTCACAGTGTGCAATGAGTTTCACATCAGAAGTATCTTTTTTAATAAACTCTTTAAAATCTATTAACGAATTTAATTTAGGAATAAAAGCTTGCTGACTTTGTTTCACAGCGGCTTCTGCTACTTTTTTTAAACGATCGTCTTTTATAACAGTTCGTTCCGAATTTTTGCATTTGATAAAAGAGATTTCGTCAATACCAATTTCAACCGCTTTCTCCACAAACCACTCTATACGTTCAATGTTTTTTGTTGGGGCAATGGCGATATGCAATTTATAATTTCGACTTTGCGTTACAACTTCTTTCTCGGTTAATGATACAGCACATTGCTTGGCATGAGCTGCTTCTATTTTACCAATAGCGCGTGTTCCATTCCCATCTATCACTTGAATCACATCTCCTACTTTATGCCGCAGTACTTTAACACAATGTAATGACTCATCTTCATTTAAAATGGCAACATTGTTTTGTATGATTCCGAAAAAAGTATTCATGAGTTCTAAATAGAGTTCAAAGGTAAAGATTATTGATTAGGAATTTTATACGAATATACGAATCCTTGCAAACACAGATTCATATATTCGTACTGATTCGTTATTATCATCGTATATTCGTACCCCATTCATAATTATTTTTTTTGAACTATCTTGCGCATAGCTATCTGTCCTATCAACAACCCGATTTAATTATTGGCAACTTCATCGCAGATTCAATCCAAGGAAATCGCTTTGATGGATTGACTGAAGGCATTGTTAAAGGCATTAGTCTGCACCGAAAAATTGACACTTACACCGATGCTCACCCTGTATTTTTAACCAGTAAGCACCGTTTTAGTAAAGATTTTGATAAATATAGTGGTGTATTAATGGACATTATTTATGATCATTATTTGGCAAAGAATTTTGAACACTACTCGCCCCTAACCTTGCAAAAACATGCTGATGGCATTTATGATATTTTGAAGAATAACCATGATTTTTTGCCAGAACACGCTAAACGCTTTTATGGTTATATGACAGAGCGCAACATCTTATTTCATTATTCGTCTATTGAGGGCATACAAACCGTTTTAACGCATTTAAGTGGTCGCATAAGAAATAGATTTGAGTTACAGCTAGCAATTCCCATTTTAGAAGCTAATTATCAGGAAATTGAAGAAGAATTTTTTATCTTTTTTGACGATTTACAAGCTTTTTGTAAAGAACAACCCGAATTAAACGGTTTATAAACTATTCGAGTTTTATATTGTTGAATTTACTACTTTTGTACCCTAATTTTTGAGCACAACAATATAGATATGATTACAACCGATTTAGCGATTATAGGAGCAGGCCCAGTAGGCTTATTTGCCATTTTTGAAGCAGGATTATTAAAAATGCGTTGTCACTTAATTGACTACTTGCCTCAAGCTGGCGGACAATTATCTGAAATTTACCCTAAGAAACCTATTTATGATATACCAGGCTATCCAAGTGTGTTAGCTCAAGAATTAGTAGATAATTTATTAAAGCAAGCAGAGCCTTTTCACCCAGGTTATACATTTGGAGAGCGTATTGAAACATTAGAAAAACGTGGCGAACGAGACTTTGTATTAAAAACAAATTTAGGCACCGAAATTCATGCTAAAGTAGTAGTAATTGCTGGTGGTTTAGGTTGCTTTGAACCTCGTAAACCAGAAGTAGCAGGCTTAGCTCAATTTGAAAATGGCAAAGGAATCAATTATATGATTTTAGATCCTGAGAAATACCGCGGACAAAAAATGATTATTGCTGGTGGTGGAGATAGTGCATTAGATTGGGCAATTTACCTAAGCGAAGTATGTTCTGAATTAACATTAGTGCACCGTAGCGAATCGTTTAGAGGAGCGCCTGACAGTGTAAATAAAGTAATGAAATTAGCGGAAGAAGGAAAAATCAACCTATTATTAAATACTAATTTAACAAGTGTTGCTGGTACTGATAAATTAGAATCGGTATCTATGATTAATACTAAAACACAAGAAACACAAACTATTGCAACTGATCATTTAATTCCGTTATTTGGATTAAGTCCTAAATTAGGTCCAATTGAAAACTTTGGATTAAATATAGATAAAAGTGCAATTGAAGTAAACACCGACGATTATTCAACAAACATTGAAGGTGTGTACGCTATTGGTGATATTAATACGTATAAAAACAAGTTAAAATTAATCTTGTGTGGTTTCCATGAAGCAGCATTAATGAGCCACAGCGCATACAAATACATGAATCCTGGCGTTAAGTATACCATGAAATATACAACCGTTCAAGGGGTGAATGAGTTTTAGTTAGTTTTTAGTTTGACTTGGGCGCATTCCTGCAAAGAGGCAGCAGGAACTGGGCTGTCGCTTCAATCTTTTGCAAGATACAGGCAAAAGGATTTTCGCTTGCATCCCTTGCGCGAGCGTGAAATTACCTATTACTATAAATTACAATTTGAATTAATACGCGTGAGGGATTGAAGTGGAAATCATTTTTTATGAGGTACGAATAAAAAAGATTGTAACGAAAAGCCCTGCCCACAGGGACACGCCCAAATCCTAAAAAAAAAATCTAGCGAATTTGTAAGGAATTTTTATTTTTGCAGTATTATGACAGACATTAACATCAACGTTCAAAATCCAGATAATACCATTACAACCTTAGTTGCCCCTACTGATATGGGATTAAGTTTAATGGAATTTTTAAAAGGAAACGATTATGATATTTTAGCAACGTGTGGCGGTATGGCTTTATGCGCTACGTGCCATGTAGAAGTGATTAGTGGTTTTGATAAGTTACACCCAATATCGGATGATGAATGGGCTATGTTAGATACCTTACCAAATATTACGGATACTTCTCGTTTAGGCTGTCAGTTGAAGTTAGATGATAGCATGAATGAAATTACCGTGAAGATCATGGGTGATGGGAATTAAACCTTAATACCAATTACTAACACATCATCTACCTGTTCTAATTTTCCCTTCCAATTAGTAAACTTATTTTCGAGAATAGAGCGTTGTTCGATCATAGACAAATTTTGATTCTCCAACAAAATATCTTTAAGTTGTTTGTATTTAAACTTTTTGCCTTTGTCGCCGCCAAATTGATCAGCAAAGCCATCGGAAAATAAATACACTAAATCATTTTTTTGTAATTGAATTTGCTTAGAGGTAAAGCTTTGCACTTGCTCATCTACAAAGGCACCCACTGGAAATTTATCTGCCTTCACTTCGGAAATTCTAGTTACTGCATTTTCAATTTGGTGAATGATATATATAGGATTATTAGCTCCTGAGTAATTTAGTTCTAAGGTTTTTGTATTTAATACGCACAAGGAAATATCCATTCCATCCTTTACTGAAGATTCTTGAAAGGTTTGATGCAGCGCTAATGTTAATTGATGATTGACATAATTTAAAATATCGGCAGGATTATTTAAATCTTTTTCGAGTACTGCTTTATTTAATAAATTATAATTGACGATAGAAATTAAAGCGCCAGGTACACCATGTCCAGTGCAATCAGCAGCCGCTACAAAAACCAAATCGCCTTTTTGTTCAATCCAATAAAAATCGCCACTTAAAATATCTTTAGGTTTATAAAACACAAACGATTGCGGAAATATACTGTACCATTGCTTTTCGGGAGGTAAAATAGCATTTTGTATACGTTCGGCATAGCGAATACTATCGGTAATATCTTTATTTTGTTCTTCAACAATATGTTTTTGATGCTCTACCGTTTGTTTTTGTTCTTCAATAATTTTATTTTTTTCTTCTAAAGCAATATTGGCTTTTTGTTTTTGGCGTAAGCCTCTAAAAATAAAGAAGGCAATCACCAATAATAAGCCTGCAGCGATAATAAAAATGGTTTTAATAAATGATTCGCTTTTTACTTGAAGATTTAAAATTTCGTTTTCTTGTTGTTTTTTTTCGGTGGCAAAACGGGTTTGCATTTCGGCTGTAATAGAAGTTTGGTCTTTATTATACAAGGTATCTTTTAAGCTACTGCATTCCATACTGTACTCTAGAGCTTGCGAAGATTTTCCTAGCTGTTTATACAGCAAGGTTAAATTCTCTAAACATAAAATTTTATCAACAACCGATTCTCGGGCTTTGGCAAGCTCGTAGGCCTTATTAAAATAAATTAAAGCTTTATCATAATTTCCTTTTTCTAAATTAATGGTACCTATATTATTACAAGCTGGAAAAATGCTTTTTCCATCATTTATTTCGATATAAATATCGTAGGCCTTTTGAAATTGCTCGAGTGCTTTATCTAAGTCCTCCAACTGATAATAAACAGCACCCAAGTTATTTAAAGTTAAAGCCATGCCCTTTTTGTTGCCAGCTTTCTCTTTTAGCTTAAGCGCCTTTTCTAAATAAGATATAGCTAAGCTTTGTTTTCCTTGCGCAGCATAAATACCGCCTATATTTGTATAGCAGCTCGCTTCTGCCACTTCATCCTTAATTTCTTGAGCCAACTGTAAAGCTTTACTATAAAAATCGAGTGCTTGTTTATAATTAGATACTTCGTCGTACAATAAGCCAATATTGATATATAAACCAGGTAAGGCATTTTTATACTTTTCTTTTTCAAACAATTTAAGCGCCTCACTAAAGTGAGTAAGAGCAGCGTCAATTTCTTCGTTTTTATAAGCTACTTTGCCTATACCTTCGTAACATTCGGCAATGCCGATATTGTTTTTTATTTTTTTATAAAGAGATAAAGCTTCTGTGAATTTTAAATTGGCTTCATCGAAATTAGCCTGCAAAAAATGAGCTTCGCCTTCAACACAAGTTGCATCAGCCATGCCCTTTTTATCATCAATGTTGGCAGCCAATAGATAAGCCGCAGAAGAATAGTTAAAACACTTGGATATATTTTTTTGTAAAAAGTATTTAGCCAAGCTAATATTTGCTTTTACTTTTTGCTGAGGAGTGGCAGCCTCTTTTAAACTTTTAAACAGAGAAAGTGAATCTTGCCCCTCCGAATAAAGAGAGAAAGTATTAACTAATACAATAAAAATAAAAAAGAAAGCGCTTTTTGTAAACATAAATTATTAGACAAGATAGTAAAAAATACGGAAAGTCAAGATGCTTCATCTCAGTTCTTTTTATGAAATAAATTGTATTTTTATAAAACTAACTGGAACAAAAAAACTGGTGTAATATTGCTAAATTTGCAATATTAGCACCATAAAATGGTTCCTATAAGTAAGTTACCAGTAATGCACCCAGAAATCTACGTGGAAAATTATTCGGTTGACAACAATGCTTTTTTCAGAACAATTTAGGACATTTTAGAACAGGGTTTCATAGAAACAGTTTAGGGAAATAGAAACGGTTTTTAGTTTTTTATTTTCCTCCCCTTTTTGCGGGTTTGAAAAACCCGTTTTGGCTATCCCTAATTCAGCACATTTGTTTTTGCAAAAAGGCAGGCAAAAAAACAAATAAGCTAAATTCCTGCCCATTTAAAATAGGTGTACTTTCAGCACTGTTTTGCGCATCTCGCGTCCGCTCGGTCAAAAGCGCTTTGCCACAGGCGTATTGTATTTAATTTGTATTGCTTTATTTTAACACCGTTAATTTACCAGTGATATTAGTTCTACTGGGTTGTTTGATAGTATAATAGTACAAGCCATTTGGTAATGCACTCACATTTAACTTAGCTACATTATTGCTATTGATTTGTAATATATGTTCTCCAATCATCTTACCTAACACATCTATCAGGATAATAGTTGCCTGACTAGTAACCTCATTTTCAAACTTAAAGGTTACCTCATTCTGCGCAGGATTCGGATAAACACTTACCTCTCCTAATTCATAACTTATATCTCTTACACCCGTTGGATACCCACAACTTACAGCGCTCTCACAAAAGGTACTATCTGTTTTTAAAAGCCAAATATCCTGTGTGCCTGTGCCGCCATTTGCAAACAAGGGACTAATAAAACCCGAAAAACAATAACCCTTATCAGGTGCCTGCACCACATCTCTAAAATAATTTTGGCTACCAGGTTGTATGGTATACTCTCTACTAAATAAACTATCACCGTTTTGGTTAATTTCATAAACCATACCTACAAAAGAATTACTAGAATAAGCTTTACAACCAGATACAACAAAGTGCCCTTTTCCATTAATTAAAAAGGTAAAAAAATCGTGACCTTCGGCTATAGCTCCATACTCTTTTTGCCAAATCAAATTCCCCGACGCATCTACACGTATCAACATAGGTCTTCTTAGGGTATAACCGTTTGGCCCCGTACCTGCATAAGCTGAGCCTCCCGTAAATACTATGTCACCGTTTGGCATTTCCATAGCATCAAAACTACCATTGGCATAAGTGGCAGATGGGTAATAATTTTGCCATAAGATGGCTCCACTGGTGTCAAGCCGCATCATAAATGGACCTTGCTGCGGTGAACCTCTTAAATCTTTTAACCCACTTATCAATAAATTACCATTTGCACATTGTTTTATACACGAGCCATATTCATCCCAACCTACAAGACCTATTTTCTTTTTCCAAATTTCATTTCCCGAGGTATCTGTTTTGATTAAAAGAATATCTGAATTAGTATAGCTACTATCAACATAACCAATTTGATATAAATATTTTATGTTGTCGTTTAAAATACTGTAGATAACATTTTCTTTATTCACAAAACCATACTCTAAGTACTTTATACTATCCAAATTATTTTTGTACCAATGAATAAAACTTTTAGAAGTACCTGACCCTACTCTATAACCTGTACTTATCAATACAGAGTCATTTAACTGACATGTGCTATTTCCTAATCCTGTATAAAACCAATTATTAGTTTTAAAATAATGTTTAGATGCAGTGGTGATTCCAAATTTATTTAATTTTAATAAACTTAAACTTAGATTCGACTGCGTTATATCTAAACCACCGCAACTAACAAAATAGCTACTATCTTTACAAAAAACATTAGCAGTAGCGTCTGCTTTAGTAAACAAATCATACCTATTATTAAAATAAATTTGTGCTGTGCATATTTTACAAAATATGCACAGCACAAAAATATATGCAAGTCTAAATTTCATTATTTAATAATAACCAGTTTGTTTTGCACAACTTTATCTCCAGATATAGCTTTATAAAAGTAAATACCGCTATTAATTAAACTAAGCGAAACCGTTTTTGGTGTTTTGTTTTCTGTCAGTTGTAATTCTGTTATTAATCTACCATTAATATCGTAAATAATAATATTGCAATTTTCATTTTCGGTAATTCCATTTACAACAAAATTTATTTCTTGATTGGCAGGATTTGGGAAAGTTATTACCTGTAAATTACCTTCCACTAACTTCTCAGTCACCGTTTCTTGCTGCTGCATGTAGCGCTGGTTTTTAGTCGTGACTGCATCTGCATACACCTGCTCTGTATATCCTTTTCCAAACAATGCTTTATTTAATACCAAAGCATTTACCGATTTGCCCAAAGGCCAGGTGCTTAACAGTGGGTCAAGTTTTGAAGAAATAGCGGCATTCGTTTTATAAGCCTGCACATAGTTAGGTTGTTGCTTTAAAGCAATCATAGCCTCTAAATAATCGCAAGTTCCTGCATTTACTCCTTGCTGTCTCATATTAGCTACTTCTGCTTGCGCTTGTGTAAATTTATTTTGTTCAACTAAAGCACTCACATATATATTACGTGATTGTGGGCTGATACTAAAATTTAATTTTTTGTACAAACTATCATATACATTTGTGTAAGTGGTATCATTTAACACATTGGATAAAATTTGGTTATATAATAACACACGAGAAGTGGTGTAATATTTAATTTCACTTTCTACATAAGTTCGTTGACTCATGCCATTTTGCAAAGCATTCAATTGCCCTTTTGCTTTAGCGTTCATGTTAGTTGTATTAAGCGCTGCTAATACCGAAGCACTAAGTGGACTATTAGCTTCTAACACTTCTTTTAAGGTCGCATCGCTATAATTTGGCAGATGGTTAATTAAAGCCAATAATACTTGGTCGCTTAAATAAGGGCCTTTTTGTAATAAATTTTGTTTTAATTGTTGTTCGCTAACATTAGTTGCTAAAGCGTTATGCAAAGGCTGTGCATTGCCATCATCTAACAATTGTTGTTTAGCAGCAATAAGCGCCGTCATATCTTCTAACTCTTTATCAGGATTAGATTTTGCCATTTTAGAGCCGCCACCACCACCACCGCCTGTGCTGCAAACTACTCCAGTTGGAGCGGGGTTACAAAAATTCACATTAAAATCAGTTAGGTTGTAACATCCCGATTGAGGTACTTCTAATGTTATTGAATTTCTTGTATTATACGTTACTGGATACGCCACATTGCTATTAGTATTCAAATCTTTAGCAGCCGCACAGGTATGACTAAACTCATTTCCTGGTAAAGCCGTTGCATCACCAGGTATACAACCACCCTGTTGCTGTGCTATGGAGCCTGGCATTTGGTCGCCCAAAATTTTAACATCTGCACTGTTAATGCTGGCTGCTGTAAATTTATTACATTTTAATTGTAGGTTGCTGTTAGCTTCTTGTGCTTGTATACCAAACGCTACATTGCTAAAGGTATTTTGCTTTAATACATTGGCATTAGCGCCTGTGTTGCTTACAATAATCCCATAATCCACATCAGCTGCAGAGCCAGTGGCATCGTTAAATACATTTTCTTTTACGTTATAAGCGTCGCATACATCTAAGTACAAGCCGTAAGGACTGTAAACAGTGTTGTCGATATCCGTATAACCATCTCCAATGTTTATGTTGTTTCTAAATACAGAACTTGTAGTGGTCCCTCTTAATATAATACCACGGTGGTTATTAGTAAAAGTACATACATTAATATTATCTATAACGGTTGCTAAACCCGCGCCAGCATCTACACCATAATGTAAATTTTCGAAAGTATTACGAGTGCCATAAGTGCCGCAATCTCCCGACCCTAAATAAGCCAAACAAGGTGTGCCAGTAGTAAAATGTGCATCCCACGCCACAATACCATTACCACGGCGGTTGATAGCATAAGAGCTTGGAGTATTATTTTTAAATGTATTAGATGTAATGGCTACACCGCGAGTTCCCCACATTACTAAATGCCCACTTGGTATAAAATTATGGCTAGCAGTAAGCGCATCAGTTAAAAACTGGCAGGTAGTAAAAAATGATTTATCAGCAATAGGATTATTTAAAGCATTTTTGTTGGTGTAAGGTAAAAACTTAGCACCTTCCACACAATTTAAAAATTTAGCATTGGTGCAATTTATAACACCACCCCCTAATTTTGCCCAGTCAATCGACCAACCGTCACCATTTATAGAAGCGTGGTTTCTAACGCCATAAACGGCATTTTGTATGGTAGCGTTATTTGTCATCACACACCAACCGTGGTTAGGATAAAAACCACCAGATAAAACCTGTTTTTGGTTTATGTCGCCTTGCAACTCAATACCTAACCACAAGTAACCATTACAGCCCGATTCGGAAGTAAGTGTGGCGTTATTAATTACTAATTTAGCTCCTGCTTCAACATACAAACGGCTATTTGGGCCAAATTTAATAGTTGTGTTTTGAATGGTTAAAGTTTTTCCAGCTTTAACTACAACTGATGTGTTTGGGAAACTTTGAGGAGTTGTCCAAGTTGTGTTAACACTAATATTTGTAGAAGGCACTGGTTGAAAGGGCAAGTCAACTTCAAAAGCCCCGCGACCGTAAGTAGTTACAATTAATTTGTTTTTGCAAGGGTTTACTTTTAAGGCGCGTGTTTGCACAGATGGACTATTACCATACCTACACCATTTGCCGGCCATTGTATTATCAGTATAATAAACACCATCCAAGGTTGCCGCAAACACTAAGTCCATAGATCCTTCTACGGCTACCACATCAAAAACTGGAATATTAACAAACGCATCTAAAACATCTGCATCGGTCCAATTAACTCCACCATCAATGCTTTTCCAAATTTTAAACTGCGGATTTAATCCACTTGAACACACCCACACTTTATTTCCATCATCGGGTTTACAAGTAACCCCGGATAATAACGGTAAATCTGAAGTAGAAATCGCATTTGCTAATTTAGCTGCATCGTAAAGTGCGTTAGTGATGGTTTGTACATTTGAAAAGTAATTATCGTTATTTGATACTTGAAAATTAAATCCATTAGACGATTTAAATAAAAAAGAAGGCATTGGATTTGCTACAGAAGTTTCTTGATAACTAGTTCTATTCGTTATACCATATGCGGGTATCGGTGAGCCATAATACCTTGGGTAGGTAACTTTAAATATTTGTTTTTTATCTGGATTGCTACTATATGCATAAACTTTGGAGCTATAATTTAAACTAATATTTGGAGTATTAGGAATGCCCATTGCAAACCATGAAGTGCCGTTACCACTAGTTCGTGCAATATGCCAACTTCCAACCATAATTTTTTCGGCTGGATTTTCAGGGTCAGAAAAATAATAATCAGCACCCACGCCACCAGGAAAAGGTGTAGTAAGAATACCTGTATTAATATTAAATGCATCATATCCAAAACTAGACCCTTTAATAAGAGCATCGTTGGCATTTTTATCCAAAATTTGAGAAGTAAGTCCATCTCCGTTAAATCTAGCCTCTTTCCATAAACTACCGGCAGCGCCACCACTATACATGGTCGCATTATCTTGTAAAGAAGCTATTTTATAGTCTGATTTGAGCTCCGAATCGTCAAAATCCCATAATAATTGAGCCTGAATCCCTTTGTTTTTATAGGTAAAACCCCATTGATTATGTGTTGCTAGCACAGAAGCTACAGATACACCTCCGTCACTAGCCATCCATAACTTAGATGGTTGTGATGGGTGTATATATAATCCTTGAATATCTGCATGATGGCTTCCCGATTGATAATTTCCATAAGTTTCACTAAATGTACCACCAAGTAAAGAACCATAATGCGTGCTACCAAAATAAAAATTATTGCCTGTTGGGCTTTTTACAAATGGGATTTTATCCCCGAACAATCCTCCAGCAAAAGTTGAGGCCGTAGTATTAACAACCGTTTGCCACTGTGTAGCAGAAATATTAGGAACAGCTAATTTATGTATGGCTACATAGTAAAGATAGTCATTTGGGTCAGGCGTAGAGGTATTGGGCTCTCGCATATAAATAAGTGAATACACCATATTATTAGCTTGAAAAGGAGAATTAACAATATTGGTTTGTATAATTTTTTTAGTACTAGAGCCTTGATAAAATCCACTCGTTAGATTCAAATTTTTGGTTGGCCCTGTGGCTAATGACCACACACTAGGAGAGGCTGAAAATGGGTTTGTACAAAAATAAATATTCATTCCCGCAATGTACCATTCAAGATTAGCACCATTATAGGCATAAGTTAATCCTTGTATTTTATCGTCGGCAAAATTGAAATCTATATCTTTTGACCATAAAATACTTCCTAAACCTATTAAAGCTCCGTTTGAATTGGCACTAACGTAAACTCCATCTGTAGAAGTAAAAATTAAGTTATTATGATTTGTCGGGTCCAATTGTAAGTTATAAATCGAACCTCCTGCATTTAACAAACTAGCATTAATTCCATTATTTATCGAGACCCAATTTACACCGCCATCGTCTGTGCCATATATACCGCTTGTGTACAATGGAAAATCCCTTGCAAGCGTATAATAAGCCACATCTGGCGCACCATTTGGAGTACCAGTGGTTACATACATCCTTTGTGGGTTAATAGGGTCTATAACTAAAACCCCAAAAGATGAAAAGGGAATTTGAATATCTGTATTCAATCGTCTCCAACTTTCACCATCGTTTATACTTTTCCAAATACCTCCGAAACCACTCATTGCATAAATAGTAGTAAAAGCTGAATCACTTGCATAAGAAGGGTTACCATAAAAAGGGTGAAAAGTCATTCTATGTATAAGTCCAGCACCTCTGAGTGCGTTGTTTGGGTTATTAAGCTCCATAGTAGGCCCAATTTCTTTCCATTGAGGCTCAACTGGCAAACAATTAGTTGTTTGCGCTCTAAAATTAACCAAGCCCGCACTAAAATTTTTAAAATTTTGCGCGGCGGTCGTGAATGTCCCTTGCGCATTAATTTGACCCTCCCATCTGCGTTTTATTCTATTAACCTTTGCTTTTGGTCCATCTTCACTGGTATCATTTGGAAACATGGCATTTACGGTATTTGCAATAGTCCAAAACCCTTGGGCATTAGTTTCTGTTATACCAAACAAAAACATTAATAAAACGATAATTTTTTTCATAGTTAAATTTTAATTAAATGTAACACATTTTTTTTACTTAATTAATTTTCTATGTTATCAGATTGATAATATTTCTATACCACTTATTCTCAAAATTAAGCCACTTACAAAGTGGCTTTTTTGTTTTAACATTCCTTTACAATTATAACGTACTGTTTGGCATAATCCTTCGTTATAACCCAACAATAAACAAAAATAATATGC
>ERZ724520.53-NODE-53-length-56009-cov-13.597723_pt1 | contig 56009 bp, 54 predicted proteins | sample MGYA00376053_ERZ724520 | MGnify/ENA primary metagenome ERZ724520 (study PRJEB28724, sample SAMN07190886) | activated sludge metagenome | isolation source: activated sludge of sewage treatment plant in Hong Hong | place: USA: Christiansburg, Virginia | collected...
CAAAACTGCGGAAATATCCACACAGCGCAGGGCGACCGAACTCATTATTGAATGCAGCACCACCTAACGGACCCTCTATCATGATGTCGAGAGCAGTCACGATGCGATCAGGCTTGCCGTAGTCCTGCTCCCAAGGTTGCACAAAGCCGGGGATTTTTAGGTTGGATACGGTAAAACCGGTAAGGCCAGCTTTGGGCTTACCGCCGCGACCTGTCGCGCCTTCATCACGAATTTCTCCACCCGAGCCGGTGGCGGCACCAGAGAACGGTGAAATCGCAGTGGGATGATTGTGCGTTTCCACCTTAATAAGGATATGCACATCCTCATCACTGAAACGGTACTGATGTGAAGATGCATCTGGATAGAAACGGCCGGCATGACTACCGACAATAACCGCTGCATTGTCTTTGTAGGCTGACAGAATATTGTCTGGCGCACAGGCATAGGTGTTCTTGATCATCTGGAACAGCGTACGATCCTGCTGCCGCCCATCGATAGTCCAGTCTGCATTGAAAATCTTGTGACGGCAGTGCTCGGAGTTCGCCTGCGCGAACATCATCAGCTCTACATCCGTCGGATTTCGCTGCAACGCGTTGAAGTTCTCCACCAAATAATCGACTTCATCATCGGACAGGGCAAAACCTTGCTCACGATTAGCTTGTTCAAGCGCCTTACGCCCTCCTGTCATGATGTCGACGGTGGACAGAGGCCGTGGCTCCTCCGCACGAAACAATACGGATGCCTCACTGATCTCCGTCAACACTGACTGCGTCATGCGGTCATGCAAGCGAGCCGAAAGCAGGCTGCGCTCGTCTGCACTAAACGGACCTCCTTCTATATAGAAGGCTGTGGCACGCTCGATACGCTGAACACCTTCAACACCACAATTGTGGGCGATGTCCGTTGCCTTGGATGACCACGGCGAAATAGTGCCAGGCCGCGGCACAACCAGAAATAACTCTCCCGCATCGGTCCCGGTAAACGGCTCACCGTATTGCAGCAACTCCTCAAGACGACGATGCCCCTCGGCATCAGGCTGGCCATCCACCAGATGCACAAACCGTGCATGTACAGCGATTACCTTAGGCAGTAGCGCCTTAAGGTCTTGCAGCAGTCGGGTCTGTCGGAAAGCGGAAAGCGCCAGGGAACCAGGCAGGATAAGCATGTCGGTCTCTCGGAAAGCGGCAGAGTTGAGGAGTGTTATTCCCTGGGCCAGGCGCTGAACGGTCAGTCACACGACAAACGGCAAACGCGCCCTAGGATGGGCGGCAATCATACTGGAATAGCGGGTTTCAGGACACCCGGACGCGTGAGCAGTCGGTCAGATCGCAAAAATATTGTCGGACAATCCCGATTAAATCGCGCTGTCAAGGGGTAGACAGAGTGTGACGTGGTCGATAAATTCCGCCCGAGCTCGCGTTGGAGCCCTGTTTCGGCAGGTTCTGCAGCGCGCTTTGGTGAGCCTACTGGCTACCGAAAACCCCCTAGGGTAAACGCGACGACGGTTGATCTGCAGCGGATGCGGCAACTGGCATTAACGGTAAACCGAACGAGGTATTAAGGATGACCAGCAGCTTAAGAGTGTTACGAACACGGCTCCCCCGTCCCGCCCAAGTACTCAAGGTACTGGTGCGAGTAGTATTTTTCAGTGGCCTGTTTGTCACGCTGTTTCAATTACAGCCAGCCACCACCGCCCTGCAGCAGGTTCAGCAGCGCGGTTCCCTTATTTTGGCCGGCACCAGTGGCCCTACTACCTTTCAGGAAACGCCAGAAGGCGCACGGGGCTTCCAGCATGAGCTGGCCCAGATGTTTGCCGATGAACTGGGAGTGGATCTGGTACTGGACGATACCCCCGGCGCTGCCGAAGCGCTAAATGCCATCCGCCGCAACCGCGCTGATATTGCTATTACTGGCCTTGCCACTGATGATCCTCGCCTAAAGCGCCTACGCGTGGCTGAGCCTTATATGGCCGTAAGCGAGCAGCTGATTCAGCGTTTGGACAAGCCGATCCCTGCCCGCTTTGATGATCTGGAAACCGCCCGTATTGGCGTTATCGCCGGCTCCACTGAAGCCGTCCGCCTGAAAACCATGACCCGCTGGCGCCCCGATATCACCGTGATTGGTTTTGAAGATTCCGATCCTCTGTTGCTCATGGATAAGCTAGCGGCAGGTGAACTGGATTTTGTGGCCATGAACTCCAGCGAGTTTGACGCCCGCCGTGCCCTCTTCCCGAATCTGGGTGTCTCCTTGAACCTTCAGGACAATAGCGAGTTGGCCTGGGCCTTTGTGAAAACTCGCGACCAGACACTATTCAATGCCACACAGGCCTTCTTGGCCCGCAAACAGGCTGACGGCACTCTGGATCGACTCGTGGCCTCCTATAGTCAGGGCGACTACTTTGATCCCTACTCCGTACGAAGCTTTCAACGGGATATTGTCCAGAAGCTCCCCCGTTACGAAGAACTGTTCCGCAAGAATGCTGACTCCCATAGCATGGACTGGCGCTTGCTGGCAGCCATTGCCTATCAAGAGTCCCACTGGCAACCCAATGCCATCTCACCAACCGGCGTACAGGGCATAATGATGCTGACCCGGGACACCGCATCGCACATGGGTGTAGCGGATCGTACCAATGCCCGCCAGAGCATTGAGGGCGGCGCTGGTTACTATCATCAGATACTGGATCGGCTGCCAGAGTCTGTGCGTGAGCCGGATCGCACCTGGATGGCGCTGGCTGCCTATAATATGGGCCCTGCTCATATTGATCGGGCGCGAAAGAATGCTCTCGAAAATCATGAAGACCCCAACAAGTGGCTCACCGTTAGCCGGCATCTGCGCTTGATGGCAACCAATGCCCGCAAACAGGGCCGTCGCATCCCAGTCGGCCAAGCACTTGTCTACGTTCAACAGGTACGTCGCTACTACGACACACTGCAACTGGCCTCAACCTACAGCGGCGATATGCGCGTAGCGATGAACCGGAACGAGCGCGACATTACCCGCTAAGACGTATTATCCTCTGCTCTCTCATTCCCCGGTACACCGGGGATTTTTTTGCCTAAACGAAAGGAGATGGCGTCCGCATGACAGAGCTTCGTCAACTGCAACTCTGGGTAGATGCCGATGCCTGCCCGAATGTCATCAAGGACATTCTCTTTCGTGCTGCCGAGAAAAGGCAGATTCGCTGTACGCTGGTCGCTAACCAGTTCATTGCCGTGCCTAAGGGCTCCTGGTTTGCATCCGTGCAAGTGCCGGCTGGCTTTGATGTGGCGGATGACCGGATTGTGGAGCTGATACAGCCGGGGGACTTAGCCATTACCGCCGATATTCCGCTCGCCGCCAAAGTAGTCGAAAAAGGTGCCTATGCACTGAACCCACGCGGCACGTTTTATACGGCTGACAACATCCGGCAGCGTCTGACCATGCGTAACTTCATGGAAGAACTGCGCTCTAGCGGCGTACAAGTGGGAGGTCCTGCCAGCTTCAGCCAGCAGGACAGGATGGCTTTTGCGAATGCACTGGACCGTTTTTTGGCCCAGCACATGAAGCAACTGTAAGGCTTATTTGCGCGGTAGAAAGTTGGGTGTTTCTTTCTTGAAGTTGGACTGCACGGCAATCTTCTGGTTCTTGCCCATCAGCAGACCCAACTGGATACGTGATTCTTTTGAGAAAGCCCTGCGTACACCTGCCACCCATGTCTCATGAAACAGCTGCTTTGTCGCTGCCACGGCATCCGGCGAGCGGGTTTTGATCTCGGCCACCAGCCTCTCAGCTTCGGCCAATGGATCTGCACTGATTCCCGTAACCAGATTCAACTCTCGTGCCTCCGAGCCGCTGAGCATACGGCCCGTCATGGTGAGCAGTTTGGCTTGATCCATGGGTAGCAACTCGCGAAGGGTTACCGTACCTGTCATGTCCGGCACCAGCCCCCACTTGGCTTCCAGAATGGAGAACTCGCAGTCTGCCGTGCTGTAACGGAAATCTGCCCCTAGCGCGATCTGTACACCACCGCCATAGCAATAACCATGAAGAACAGCGATCACCGGTACAGGCAGACGGCGCCAGCACCAGGCCACTTCCTGAAAAAGATTGGTCGTCTTTACACCGTACTTGAGAAAGCCTCGCACCATGCGGGCGGGCTGCTTAGTAAAAGAAGGGAAATCAAGACCACTGCAAAAAGCTTTACCGTCACCCTGCATGATGACGGCACGAATAGACTTGTCCTTGCCAATAGTTTCGGCGGCATCCACTAGCGCGCAGAGCATGTCCCAGTCCAGCGCATTAAATTTATCAGCACGGGTCAGAGTGACATAAGCCACTTCATCACGAATCTCAAGACGGACACGATCACTCATTATTTACCCCTCGTCACTGCTGGCGGCCTTCTGCATTGCACGGCGACGCCTGAAAAAATCCGAAAGCATCGTACTGGCTTCATCCGCCAGCAGCCCACCTTCAAAAACAAATACATGATTGTAATAGCCGCTTTCCAGTTGGCGACGCGCACTCACCAATGAGCCTGCTTTAGGCTCGGCTGCAGCAAATACAACGCGCGTCACTCGAGCATGCACCAAGGCGCCAACGCACATGGTGCAGGGCTCAAGTGTGACATATAGAGTGGTATTATCGAGACGGTAATTACTTGTGCTTGTCGCCGCATCACGCAAGGCGAGCACCTCTGCGTGTGCCGTCGGATCATGACGACTAATAGGCGCATTGAAACCCTGACCAATAATCTCACCGTCACGCACCAGCACCGCGCCAACGGGCACCTCACCGAGACGCTCTGCATTTTGTGCCAGCATCAGCGCATGCTGCATAAAAGCAACATCCTGCTCTGTGAATACAGGGCTCATATCGGCATATCGAGATAAATTTCCAGCAATGGCTTGTTCACACCAGAGCGCAGGAATGCGCGGAGATTATTGATCGTGTCCAACGTCTGTTGCAGTAGGCAATCAAAATGACGCTGTTCTGCTTCCAGATCAGAGGCTCGATAACCATCGTCGTAATTAATACGCACCTGCATCAAGCCATACTCGCCCATCAAAGTCATGGTGGCCCAGACCTCAAGTGCGGCATGACCATTGCCAGACCGTAAGTGCTGCAATACCGGGGACAGTCGGGCGGGCCACATCGGCAGTGAGTGCCGCACAAAAAAAAGTGTCAGCTCCATCACGGCGGCTTCAGCGTTTTGGACTTTTTCCTCGGCACTCATGGCTAGTCTGATCCACCTGGCAAATTACGTTTACGCACAATAGCTCAAGTCGGCTCGAGAAAAAAATCACCTGATAAGAGGCAAGGGAAGATCATGCGCTTACAGCACTGCATATCCCATTATTAATCATTTAATTTAAAATCAATGAGCGTTTATTAAGTACCAGTTCGAAAAAAAATCACCATAACGAAGGCTCCCAAAATGGGTTAAATGATGAGAGTCCCTATACATTAAATGGCCATCCTTAATAACTTTACAAGCACCATTATCACAGTAGATATCCAGTGGATCAAAAACCAGAAGGTCTTTATACTCACGACTTAATCTTGCAATACGGCTACGAATAATCTCTTGTCGCTTAATCACAGCACTTTTTTCGAAAATACACTCAGCCTTATCTTTAAGACAGCCTGATGGAAAAAACAGTAACTCCGGTATATCCAAAAGAATAACCGTTTTTATTTTTCGGCTATGCAAAAATTCGATAGTTCGATTAAGGCCACTGTAAAATGCATCAATTTTTCCTAAAGATGGGTTAAAGCCATCCTCTATAATTGAATCCTCCGGATTAAACTTAAGCTGTATATGATCAGCAGCAATAAGAGTATCTAGCGGATACATATGCATAAACGACAATACGACAAGTTTTACTGATTTAGTTTGGTCTATATATGTAAATATTTTTTTTAACCTTTCCGTACATTCGGTTCCATCAACACTCTTGAAACGAACACCATAAAGTGGAGGACAACTCGAGTTCCCAACTAGCCTCCAATTGTAAGCTGGAACCGCCTTTTCGATACCATAAAACTTATCATCTGCATGAGAGTCGCCCACAACAAGAGCAGTTGGATCATTATCTTCACCATAACAATAGTTTAACTTAGGGTCGTTTTTATCCAGAAAGTTATCACACTGAGTATAGCCAAGTGTTGACGTGTCATACGCTAGATCATCAAACTTCGCCATACTAGCCCTGCCTTCGAATCCATTGGACTTATGCCCAAGTAATCCAAATATTATGAAAAAAATCATAGCCATGGCAGATAGTATAAATACCTTCGCTCTAGTGAATTTCTTCTTATCTCGGAATGGGTTTTCTACATATCTCCAAGAGATATATGCCAAAATAAATGTAATTAATATTAATAAAAAAAATAAAGATCTGTCCTGCTCTAAAGGCGAAGTCCGAATAAAAGAAAATAATGGTTGATGCCATAGATAGGCGCTATAACTCACCAAGCCAACACCAACAAACACCTTATTACCTATAAACTTTCCAATGGTAGTTTGTTCCGTCGCAAACAGAATTATTAGCACCGCACCAATCGTCGGAGTAAGCGCGTAAATACCGGGAAATGGGGTAGTCTTACTATAAAAAAACACTGCATATAAAATCAACGAAAGGCCTAAGCAGCCACCAACCTCGCCTACTCCTATACTTGGCTCTTCTCGACTAGCCTTAGATAAATAGAAAGCGGAAAATGCACCAATCAACAACTCCCAGCCACGTGTCGGCAGTAAATAAAATGCGGTCATCGGCTTAGCTAAAGATGCCCACTGCGCCACAAAAAAACTAGCGACGCCTACAATAGCAAGCAAGACCAATATCCAACGCTTACCTAAACGCCAAAACAACATCAGAAACAAAGGAAACAGCAGGTAATACTGCTCCTCTACTGCAAGGCTCCACGTATGTAACAGAGGCTTAAGCTCTGCTGCTGTATCAAAATAGCCACTCTCATGCCAAAACAAAATATTAGACGCAAAAACAGAAACAGCGACAAGACTTTGAGAGAAGTCTTTCATATCGCCAGGCAAAAACAAAAACCAAGCAAAAGGAATGCAGACAAGCATTACGAGAAACAAGGCCGGCAAAATACGCCTAGCACGTCGTTCGTAAAAATTAACGATTGAAAATCTACCTTGCTCAAGCTCTGACAGTATTATTGTCGTAATCAAATAGCCGCTGATTACGAAAAACACATCTACACCGACAAAACCACCACTAAACATTTCAAAGCCAGCATGAAACAGTATGACTGGCAGCACAGCAAGCGCCCTAAGCCCGTCAATCTCACGCCTGTAGTCCATAGCAGTATCCCCGCCGTCAGTGGCTTGCAGTCCGATTTGCTGATCTATTACGGCAGAGTGAAAAAATTCCGTAGTTATATCTTCAAAGCTAACGCCTAAATAAGCCAAGCACTTAGGCTAGAGCTTCTACTCCCACTCAATGGTTGCCGGTGGCTTGCCGGACACATCATAGACTACGCGGGATACGCCCTCGATCTCATTGATGATGCGGTTACTCACTTTACCCAACAACTCGTAGGGTAGGTGTGCCCAATGCGCGGTCATAAAGTCGATGGTCTGCACGGCACGCAAAGAAATCACCCATTGATAACGGCGACCATCTCCAACCACGCCAACAGACTTCACCGGCAGGAACACGGCAAAGGCCTGCGAGGTTTTGTGGTACCAGTCGGCCTTGTGCAGTTCATCCAGAAAAATGGCATCCGCTTCGCGCAGGATGTTGGCATATTCTTTTTTCACTTCGCCGAGAATGCGCACACCAAGCCCTGGCCCCGGGAAGGGATGACGGTAAACCATGTCATAAGGCAGGCCCAATTCAAGGCCGATCTTGCGTACTTCATCCTTGAATAATTCGCGCAGCGGCTCGACCAGCTTCATCTTCATGTCTGCCGGCAGGCCACCCACATTGTGGTGCGACTTGATCACATGTGCCTTGCCCGTTTTGCTGGCGGCCGATTCGATGACATCCGGATAGATGGTGCCTTGGGCCAACCAATTCACACCACCTGAAGCAAGCTTGCCTGACTCACGATCAAACACATCAATAAAAGTATTACCGATAATCTTGCGCTTCTTTTCTGGATCAGAAACGCCTGCCAGCTTACCGAGAAACTCTTCTTCGGCATCGACACGAATCACACGAACGCCCATGTTCTTGGCAAACATGGCCATGACCTGATCACCTTCCTGCTTGCGCAGCAAACCGTTGTCGACAAACACGCAAGTAAGTTTGTCGCCGATGGCCTTATGCAGCAAGGCCGCTACCACGGAAGAATCAACCCCCCCGGACAAGCCCAGTAGCACCTGATCCTCACCAACTTGAGCACGAATACGCTCAATAGAATCGGCGACGATATTGGCTGGCGTCCACAGTGCATCACAGCCGCAAATCTCGCGAATGAAACGCTCTAACATCCGTCCACCCTGATGGGTGTGAGTCACTTCTGGATGAAACTGCACGCCGTAGAAATGCTTTTCCTCATGGCTCATGGCGGCAATCGGGCAGCTCGGCGTAGAGGCGGTTACCTTGAAGCCTTCTGGAAGCACAGTGACCTTGTCACCGTGACTCATCCAGACATCCAGCAGCGCTTTGCCTTCGTTATCAACACGATCTTCAATGCCTTCAAAGAAACGGCTTTGCGCTTCGCGTTGCACTTCGGCATAACCGAATTCGCGCACGTCTGATGATGCTACCTTGCCGCCCAACTGCTGGGCCATGGTCTGCATGCCATAGCAGGTGCCAAATACCGGTACACCAAGCGTGAAGACGCACTCAGGCGCACGCGGCGAACCCACTTCTGTCACAGACTCCGGGCCACCGGAAAGGATGATGCCCTTCGGATTAAAAGCACGGACTTCGTCATCGGTCATGTCGAAGGCACGCAATTCGCAATACACACCCAGTTCACGCACACGGCGGGCAATGAGTTGTGAGTACTGGGAACCGAAGTCCAAGATCAGGATACGGTGGGCATGAATGTCGTGCTGGCTCATCGGTGTCTTCCGGAAAATGCGAACGGGGCACAAGCCCCGTCGAGAAACATTGTCTATTTATGCTTGGAGCGGATCATGAGTCTGTCGACTAATGATGGCCGTCTCTGCGCTCCCGAGAAGCAGCTGCTTCATCGTTTGCCTGCAGGAACGCCACCAGCTTTACCAGTCCGACATGCGTGGCCACTACAATCAGTGCCGCCATCGCTACTGCCGCCCACCACTGCTCGCGAAGCAATTCGATCATGATCAGCCGATACGGTAGTTAGGCGATTCTTTAGTAATGGTCACGTCATGAACATGCGATTCTTTCATGCCCGCCGACGTGATTTTCACAAACTTCGGATTGACGCGCATCGCCTCGATATCCGCTGAGCCTGTGTAGCCCATGGAGGAGCGCAGTCCACCCATCATCTGGTGAACGATGCCACTCATAGGGCCCTTGTAAGCAACGCGACCTTCGATACCTTCCGGCACCAGCTTTTCGACACCCGCGGCGGCATCTTGGAAATAACGGTCTGCGGAACCACCGCCACGCTGTGCCATGGCACCAAGCGAGCCCATGCCGCGATAGGCCTTGTAGTAACGACCCTGGAACAGCTCAACCTCACCCGGCGCCTCTTCGGTGCCGGCGAGTAGCGAACCCACCATGATGACATGCGCGCCAGCAGCGATAGCCTTGGCGATATCACCGGAGTAGCGGATACCACCATCAGCAATCAACGGAATCTGGTTTTTCAGGGCGCGTGCGACCAGATCGATGGCGGAAATTTGCGGCACGCCAATACCGGCCACAATACGCGTAGTGCAGATGGAGCCTGGACCAATACCAACTTTAACGGCATCGGCACCAGCATCCAAAAGAGCGAGTGCCGCATCACCCGTCGCGATATTGCCGCCAATCACCTGCATGTTCGGATAGTTTTTCTTGATCCATGCTACGCGGTCGATCACGCCACGACTGTGCCCATGGGCGGTATCCACCACCAGCACATCAACACCCGCCTCGATCAGCGCCTCCGCACGGGCCTCTGTTTCAGGGCCGGTACCAACAGCGGCACCAACACGCAGACGCCCTTGGTCATCCTTGCAGGCATTTGGATAAAGCTCAGCCTTGCGGAAATCATTAACAGTAATAAGCCCTTTGAGCTTGTAGTCGTCATCTATCACCAGCACTTTTTCGATACGGTGCTGATGCAATAATTCCTTGATGCGCTCGTGTGACTCGCCTTCCTTGACCGTCACCAGCCGCTCTTTTGGCGTCATGATGTTGGATACAGGTTGATCCAGCCGGGTCTCGAAGCGCACATCACGACCCGTGACGATACCCACGAGGTCATTACCCACCACTACCGGCACGCCAGAGAAGCGATTGGCTTTGGTCAGCTCGATCAGATCACCAACGGTCGTATTCGGACCCACCGTAATGGGGTCCTTGACCATGCCCGCCTCGTACTTCTTGACGCTGCGGACTTCATTGGCCTGGGAGGCGATATCCATGTTTTTGTGCAGAATGCCAATCCCGCCTTCCTGAGCCATGGCAATCGCCATACGCGCTTCGGTCACGGTATCCATCGCGGCCGAGACCAGAGGGATATTCAAGGAAATACCACGCGTAAAGCGGGTTTTCAGGCAGACGTCCTTGGGCAGGACATCGGAATAAGCCGGCAGCAGGAGGACATCGTCAAAGGTGAGCGCTTCCTGAACAATCTCGAGCATGGGGGACACCAGACAAAGGGGGGCAAAAGCAAGGGAACGATTATAAAGCAAAGCCCCGCAGGGTTGAACCCGTTACTGCTGCTCTGGCTGGCTATCTGGGTTTATCTCGGAGAGCTGCTTGGCCTGACGTGCCATTTGTTCGTCCACCTGCTCCTGTACGGCAGACGCCCGCTGTTCCATCTGCTGATAAGCCTGTGGATCACTCCCTCCTTTATCTTTCCCCATAAGAGAGACAATCAACCACGCCATTACCAGCAGTGTCACCATCAAGGAAACCATTCGCATGATCAGACTCCATAACGTAAAGCCCCTGCCCAGCTGAACAGAGTGATTTATTGCACACTAACAGATAGCGGCTAGACACTCTTGGCCCTGTCACCCCAACGGATTAAGGTGATTGACGAAGTGTCAGAAGTCCCTCTTAGCGTCCCTGTTTTCCCTCATGGTCTGGGCATTTTTCTCAAGCTCATTTCGCAAGTTCATAATTTCATTTCCGGCTGGCTTACTCCCACCAGCCCCGTCTGGAGCCACAAGTGGAGCGCGGACTGCTTCTACAATAGTGGTCTTGCTACCATCGTAGATCACCGCCTTACTGTTTTTACTTGGCTCTTGGGTAAACTGTGGGACACCCTGCTTATCCACCGTGTGATAGAGAACATCAGGTGGCGGTGGGGGCTGTACCGCCGATAACAGGGACTGCAACCACCCCAATATCCTGCCCTGTTGATTCCAGCCCACCACCAGTGCTGTTATTACCAGCAAAAACACCACACTTCGATTCATTCTTCCATTCCGTCAAACAAAGACATTCTAGTGATAACGTCTGAAACACTGCGCAGATGCTGCCATGATAACCATCATCAGACTAGAATCGCCCGAGACAAGATCAACGATGATAACCCCGGAATGACTACACAGCGCCAGATCCTCTCCGTCACGCTGCTCAATGAGCATGTGCGAAATTTGCTGGAAAACAGCTTTCCCAACCTTTGGGTGGAGGGTGAAATCTCCAATCTGTCCCAGCCGTCTTCCGGGCACCTCTACTTCACGCTCAAGGACAGCGGCGCCCAGATTCGGGCGGCAATGTTTCGGGGCAACAACCGCTCCCTAAACTTTGTGCCCAAGAATGGCCAGCATGTTGTGGTTAAAGCCAAACTCAGCCTGTACGCCGCGCGCGGGGACTACCAGCTGATTGTCGAGCAGATGGAGGAGGCGGGTTTAGGGGCACTACGACGTGCCTTTGACCTACTGCGCCTGCGCCTGCAAGAGGAAGGTTTGTTTGATGCAGAGCGCAAGCGCCCTCTGCCCTCCACCATCAGGCATCTGATTGTGATCACCTCACCCACCGGTGCGGCCATCCGCGACATTCTTTCCGTGCTAAATAGACGCTTCCCTGGGCTCCCCGTCACCATCATCCCTGTGCCCGTTCAGGGAAACGATGCCGCTCCCGCCATCGCTCATGCCATTTCTGTCGCCAATCATGAGCCTGACGTTGATGCCATCTTGATTTCCCGAGGCGGTGGTTCACTGGAAGACCTGTGGGCCTTCAATGAAGAGATTGTTGCGCGCGCGATTGCCGACAGCCGCTTACCGATCATTAGTGGTGTGGGTCATGAAACCGATTTTACGATTGCTGATTTTGTGGCTGACGTTCGCGCCCCAACACCTTCTGCCGCGGCCGAGCTGTTAAGCCCGAACAGAGACGAAATACTCGATACGCTAAGAGGCTTTGAGTCGCTACTCACTCGTGCTTGGCGGCAGCGATTGGCCCGTCATCAGCAGCAACTGGCTCATCTTCGTGCCCGCCTGCGTCACCCTGGACAGCGTCTGCGTGATTTATCACAGCGGTTGGATGAGCTAGAACTGCGCCTGCGTCGTGCTCAGGATCAGCTACTGCGCAGGCGCCTGCAAACGCTGGCACAGCTGATATCCCGCCTACGGGCGCGTCACCCCGGGCAACAGCTTCCTGCCCTGCAAGCCCAACTGACCAATGCACAACAGCGGCTACAAAACGGACTTAAACATGTACTGCAAGATCGGCGTCAACGCCTAGGTCATTTGGCTGAGCGCACACAATTGGCAAGCCCACTCGCCATCTTGGCGCGCGGCTATGCTGTCGTCGAAGGCCCCGAGGGAGTCGTCCGGGACAGTCGCCAGATTCAGATCGGCGAACGCATCACAACGCGGCTTGCTTATGGCAAGCTGGTCGCTACCGTTACGGAGACACTGGAATGACCCGGCTGCTTATTCTGATTGCGCTAATCTGCAGCACCTCAGTTTGGGCGCTCCCGCAAGAAAGCCGTGTGCCCGGGGGAATTGCTCTGCTTCGTCTCCCCACCCTTCCTGAAGGTGCTCGTCTTACCCTGAAAGGTAACCCCGTATGGACGCTGCCATCCGAAAAAGGAGAACAGATTGCCATCATCGGTATTCCTTTGGATACACCAGCTGGCGAACTGGCTCTGCAAATAGAATCGTCGACAGGCAACCAACAGATCGACGTCACCGTCGATGCCAAGGACTACCCGGAACAGCGCATCACACTGCCCACCCAAAAGCACGTTACGCCATCGGAAGAAAATCTGGCTCGCTACGCCCGTGAGGCCCGCGAACAACTGGCCATATACCAGAGCTTCAATACTACTGGCAGCAACTGGCCAACCTTTATCATCCCTGTGCGCGGCCCTTACAGCAGCCCCTTTGGCTTGCGTCGGTTTTTCAATAATGAGCCACGGGCGCCCCATGCTGGGCTGGATATTGCCGCGCCTGCCGGGCTAGCCGTGCAAGCGCCCGCTGACGGGGTAGTCGCACAAACCGGTGATTACTTTTTTAATGGCCGAACCGTAATGATTGATCATGGCAATGGCCTGATCTCCATGCTCTGCCACCTGAGCAAAATCAGCGTGCAAAAAGACCAACAAATAAAAAGAGGAGACGTTATCGGCAAAGTCGGCAAAACCGGGCGCGCCACCGGCCCCCATCTGCATTGGACCGTCAGCCTCAACAATGCCCGTGTCGATCCAATACTGCTACTGCCTGCTGCACCATGATTCAAGCGGCAATCGTCTGGCTACAGGATACTGGCCAACCTCTCGAAGCGCTTCTGCACGGACTGACCCCGTCGGAACAAGAGGAAATGTCGCGCTTTCATGATATCGGTAGAGCTCGCAGCTTTTTTCTATCACGCCTCATGCTGCGACACCTTATAAGCGAGCAGCTGACTGAGAACACCGATGTAGTTCTGAGTCGCGAGCACTCTGGTCGATTAGTAATGTCTGGAGCTCCTGGCTGGCACATTAGTCTCAGTCATTGTTCGGGACGAGTTGCCGTCATCTTGGCCCAATCACCGTGCGGTGTGGATATTGAAGTCTTTCGTGGCGTTGCCTGGCAAAAAATCACGCGCCGCTATTTTGCGCGCAGTGAACAGGCATGGCTGGAATCACTTCCAGAGATGAAGGCAAAAAAAGCCTTCCTGCAGCTTTGGACATTAAAAGAAGCGGGCGTGAAGGCCATGGGCAAAGGCTTGGCAAATCATCTTGCCAGCCTCGCCTTTGATATCTCAGGAGAACAGCCGTGCTTGGCTACAGAAAGCAATCAGGCCGACATGGCTTTGCATCAGACTGTTTGCGAAGAGCACATTCTTAGTGCGGCGATTATGACAAAAGAACCCGTCAGCTGGCGCCTACGCCAACTGACCATTGATACACTTGAAATCAGTGCGTAAAGCCCAGCACCAACTGCAGCCAGCCCGCAACAAAGCCCATTACACCGCCCATCACAATCACAATCCACTCATCTTCCTGAAATGCCGGGCGCAAAAGATCTTGAAACTCTTTTGCACTCATCGCTTTCATACGCGTCGAGAAGATTGAAGAAATTACTTTGCCTCGATCACGATTGAACTGCGCATTGGAGAGTGGCTGCAAGGAAAGCAAGGCCGCTTTCTCAACAATAGTACGCTTGAGTGATGCATACCCTGTTGGGCCTACTGCTAGCTGAATCGCAGTACGTACCACACCGCCTTCCAGCAGGGGAGAAACATGCCGTCGGATAAGTGCGCGCGTTCGATCTGAATACGTTCCTGTCAGCATCTCGTTAACCAGATGCTTGAGCGAGACCATTTCTTGCGCAGCCAGCTCTGCAAATTTCTCTGCAATTTCAGGTTGGCGCTTAAGGAAAAGCCCCTGCAGACGCCAAGGCCCAATCTTGATCGGGTTTAGTGGGCGGAACACCATGGCCAATGCAATCCAGTTAGTGGCATACCCCAACACGGCGCCGTATATCGGCAAGCCCCAGTTTGAAGGATAGAAATACCACAAAAACATCTGGACAAAACCGAGCGTCAGTCCAATCCAGAAACTGGAAGTAACTACAAACGCAACCTCACGATCACCCACATCAAGAAAGACACGGACCACAAAAGCCCTGTCGCTTTCCATCTGGCGGATCACCATACCGCGCAAGTCGATTAAATCTTCGATATTCTCGCCAAGATCTATTACTAAGCCTTCCATCGCCTGTGGAATCTGACGACGTACACGCGCATAAACACGACGCTTAAAGCTGATTGGTAGGTTTTCCCAAAACACACGATTCTTGTCGTGCATGATCTCGTCAACCATTTCCTCGATACGATCAATCAGCCCTTCGCTAACATGCTGGGCAATCCGCTCTGGCTCCATCTCGCGGAATATCTCTGACAGCGACCCCAGTTTGGCAAGCGTGTTATCAACCACGATCCCGGCCATCTTGCCCGCCTTACGGGGAACAATGCCTTGCCAACCAAGCCATGGTTTTAAGACACCGACAAACTCAAGAGGATAGAACACCATTTTCATGGCGAGCCAAACATGAGCCCAAGTAACAACCGCCGCCACAATGGGAATCGTTACAAGCCCCCAGAAGTGAGGCATAGCATAAAGATGGGCCAGGAAAGCAGACAAGGCATCAATCATGAAGAGGCACTACTTTTTATTATCGTTGGAAATTGACTTATTAGTCGCCCAAGCATAACAGCCTGCCGAAAGGCCTCACAGTACTTCCGGCGGGGAAACAGGTGCGATGGGCAGCCATTTTTTTATCGCCTGCTCCAATTCATGGCGACGAAAGGGCTTAGTCAATACATCATCCATTCCTGCCTCGCGGGCCTCATCCTGAACTATCCCTCGGGAATGCGCCGTTAGGGCAATAATCGGCACACGAACTCTATCTTCCAATAGCCGCTCCAACTGCCGCACCTGATGCGTTACATCAAAACCCGACATATCCGGTAGCATGCAATCCATAAATACTAGCTCGAAGGGGTCACGAGCCTCACGTATCTTAGACAATGCTGTCTGGCCATCAGGCGCGACCACAGGATGGCACCCCATATTCCGGAGCATGGCCTCAACCACCAACTGATTGGCAGGGTCATCCTCAACAATCAGAATCCGGGCGGCAGGTCGAATGCCGTTATTATTGGCAGCACTGTTAGCGCTTTTTTCACACCAAGGCAGCAATACTTCAAAAATAAAACAAGAACCCACTCCGGGCTCACTGTCCACGCGCAGGCTTCCCTGCATCAACTCGGCCAGACGATGCGCAATTGATAATCCCATGCCTGCCCCGCCGTAACGACGACTGGACGAGGATTCCCCTTGAATGAAAGGCTCAAAAACCTGGGCGCGACGTTCGGCTGCAATGCCGATTCCGGTATCGCAAACTTCACAGGTCAGCATCAGCTGCTGACCTGGCCGCACGTCATAGCGGACATGCAAAGAAACCCGACCTTCTGGCGTAAATTTGAACGCATTATCCAGTAACTTCGTCAGAATCTGACGAAGTCGCAAGGGGTCCCCTACCAGCATAGAAGTGGTGGGTAATTGTTCCTGCTCCAAGAAAAACTTCAGCCCGCGCCGCTCTGCCTCAGGCACAAACTGTGCCTGTAACTTAGAGAAAACATCTACAGGATCAAAAGGCTTTTGCTCAAAGTGCAGTGTTCCCTGCTCAAGGCGTGAAAAATCAAGAATGTCATCAACCATGCTCAAGAGGTCTACACCTGCCTGCTCGGCATAGTGAACATACTCCTGCTGCTCAGCATCCAGCTGGGTCGAGTCCAGTAATTGCAGCATGCCGGAAACACCATTCAGTGGCGTGCGCAGTTCATGACTCATCATCGCGAGGAATTCACTTTTTGCACGATTGGCACTATCTGCCAAGGCTCGCGCACTAACCAGTTCCTGGGTATAAAGCGTCTGCATACTGCGTGCTTCTTCCAGTGCATGCGCCAACGCATTCAGATGCTGTCCCAGCTTGCCAATCTCGCCGCCTGACTCAATATTTACCCGCGCTGAAAATTCACGTGCTTCCAGTCTTTCAACCATTGCCACAACAGCATCCAAAGGTCGGCGCACGCGCGCGGCCACTGCATTAGCCAACATAATGGTGGCCACAAGAGCCAAGACACCAAGAACAAGTCCAGTGAAAAGAATCTCGCGCTCACGCTCCAACGCCATGTCATTACTTAGGCTGATCTCAACTCGCCCCAGCAGGCGTGGTGCCGCACTTTCCAAAGGCGTCAGCCAGTCCTGCACCGAGGCATCCAATGCGACCGACTCAATCGGCGATGTATAGCGGCGCATGGATTTCGCAGGATGAAACTGCGAAGACTGCCTTTCCAGCAGCAAGCTACCGTCCTCCGCAAGCATGCGAACACGCACCACTCCCGGCTGCCGCAACAACGCATCAGCCTGCCCTATAAGGCTTTCAACATTGCCTGATATCACTGCATAGTCAGCACTAGCGGCCAACTGACGTGCCATCAACTGACCGCTACTGGATAGCTCTCGGTCTGCATCGCTCAATCGCGTCTGAAGCAGGTAGCCCAGCAACATTATCAGCATGAGCAATGCCGGGACCACTCCCAAGAACAGCATCCGGCGACGCAGGCTCCACTCTCTCATTATCATCATGGCGCGCCCCCTTCTGCTCGTAGCAGACGGGTCAGCTGTTCAGCATCCGGCAAGTGCAGGCCCAACGCACGTGCAACCTGGGGATTAGTCGTTACCTCAAAGCGATTGATACGTGATGTACCACCCCACGATCCACTCGCACTCTGGCGACGAATACGGTCCGCAACTTCAGCCGCCAGCGTCTCGGGAGTGACATAAAGAGATGCCAGGGCTCCGGCACGCACAACTGCGGGGCTTGGTCCGATAAATACGCGATTCTGACGGTAAGCTGCCAGGAGAACTGGCTTGATGGTGGTGCGAGTGAAAAGACGGCTGTCCGCAGGCGCGATAATCACATCACAGACACCTGCCAGCTCAGCAACACTTCTGACGAGAAAATCCGTATTGGCCTCTTTTACCACCAACTCCAAACCCATTGCCTTTGCTTGCTCCCGCAGTACAAGTACACGCGTTTGCTGCCGAGGGTCGTCTAACAGAAGTCCGACACGTCGCAAGGAAGGAAAAATTTGTTTCGCCAAGCGCAACTGGTCGATCCAAGAAGGCGCCCAATAAAGAGCACTTTCATTTTTGCCCAGCTCCACGCGCCCCGACTCGGGAAGAACCGCAAGCAAAGGCGCGCCGGTGCGACGTGCTTCTTGCAACGCCCCCTCATGCAAGGCAATAACAATATCGGAAGGTTTTTGAGATACTTCAGTAACCACCTCATGAGATGGTCCGAGGCTTTTGGCAAGGGCTCGCAGAAAGCTCTCACCTGCCTCACCACCGGCGCCCAGAACTTGAATGGTCGCCGCATGCCCTTCAGTAGCTAACATGAATATGAGCAAAAGCACGACCGCCTTTAGGCAGTCATGCCGATACCCTCTCATCCTTGTTTGCATATAGTGCATGCCTGATCCCTGAGGCCTACATGAATTACCCGCTTAATAACGCCACTCGGCACCAACCCAGCCACGGTGCCTTGAGTCCATGCCATTCTCTCTGCGCAACTCCGCATCGTCCGTTAAACGCCACTGCATAACGGCAGAAAGCTCTACACGCTGACGTCCCGAAAGGCTAAATGAACGAGACAGTTTTGTATCCAGCCGATCATAGAAAATTGAAAATATCTTATTATCCGCATCACGAAGATCATTATAGAAGTAATAGGTAGTGCCCATTTTCCAGCCTTGCTGGTAATCCTGCCACCAGCCCACGCTTCCTGAATGCTTGGGTACAAAATTTGTATTATCGTTACCCAAAGATCTATTCATATTCAGATATGCATAGTTAAGCTGAAAACGTTGACCGGCCAATGGACGCCAGTCAACCGCCAGCTCAGCGCCCTCCTGACGAAAACTCAGCGGCGCTCTAAGTTGAAAGCCCTCACTCCCCTCAACCTCAAGGTTGTGCTCTGTCAGCGTCATATAATCATTAAATACACGCAAATCCAGCGTTAAATGCAATGGATCAAACCGCCCGTGATAACCAATCTCGCGCGATGCAATGGTTTCCGCTTTGGCCGCTGGAAAGTCACTGGAACGACCTGTCTGGAAGAAAGTACCACTGTAATCCGGCGCAATAAAATCGGCATCTTTCGCGTAAACCGTCCAGTTGGCATTGGTTTCCAGAATGTCTGGCGTGTGTACTGCTTCGGAATACACAAGACGCAGTACCTGATTATCAGCAAATTGCCAGTTGAGAGATGCTCGGGGTGAAAAGTAGTTCCCTGCCGTTTGATCCCACTGTTGGCTACCACCAATATTCAGCAACCAAGTCGGCGCCATCTGCCACTCCGCATTAGCAAATACCCCTACGACAGAGTTGTCGACCTTTCCATTCAAGTACGTTAAAGAGTCAACAACTGCCTTGTTATAACTAGTTCCAAGTACGGCACGAAAGTTAGCGGACGGCACCCAAGTATCCTGAATATCAATTTCCGTACGTTTTTCACTGCTGAATACGCCCCCCGTGAAAAGGCCGTCATTCATAAGAGCAGGATCATTACCAATAGCAGTCATCAGTGTCGTAATAAACGGCATATCGGCTGCACCACAGCCAGCACTCCCTCCGTCTACCACAGAAAAAGCACACGTCCGATTCTGCTCATACAGCTGCCGCAGTGAGGACTGAAAGGCAACCCTAGGCACCATCACGCGCCAAGGCTCATCACGAGAGAAGGAGGAATGACTGGCAATCACCTTTAACCGATGCTCTTCTGACAGCTCCTGATCCCAGGCCAAGCTCAAGAAGCGGTTATCCAAATCAGCTATCGGCACATCCGCAAAAATCGGCGACCTATACTGTACCTGATTCACCATCGTGGACTTGCCGAAAGACATCTCTAGGCTACTGCGCTCATTGCGCGCCCAAACTGCTCGCCCATAGACCGACTCTATATCTTTGCTGTCAGCAACATCCTTGTCATTCAGGTAGAGCGAGCCATTTGGAACCCGGTTTTCCGTAAAGCCATCATCTCCACGCCCCGTCAATGACAGTCGCCAATCCACCTCACCAGTGCGCTGGGCCAATCGTGCCTGATAGTCCTCTATGCCATCATCACCGCGACGATAGGACACACTAGCCCCTGCCACGTCGGCTGGATGCCGTGTAATGATATTCACGACAGCAAGAAAACTGTTTACGCCGAAGCTCGCCGCATTAGGGCCCCGAATGATTTCAATACGCTCAATATCGCCTAGATCCAATGGCAAGCCAATCCAGTCAACCGACGCCAGCAACGGCTGATAAATTGAACGTCCGTCCACTAGGACCTGCATGCGCCGGGCCATATCAGCAGATGTGCCGTGATAGCTAACAAATGCGGATGATGATGAGTCATAGCCAACGACCATGCCCGGCACCATACGGAGTAGCTCAGGGATTTCACGAACACCACTTTGCTCGATCATCTGGCGATCAATAATGGTTACCGCTGCAGGCACATCAAAAAAAGACTGCTGCAGCCGAGTGGCCGACAGTACCATCGGCATATCATCGCTCTGGGAAAACGGCAGCGCGAGCGACTCATTTGCCACAGCCAGCTGCGCGAAAAAAATACACGCCACCCCGGGTAGAATGCGGTTCCGCATCGAGATCCCCTGCATCAAGCACATCCCGGTGCTTACTTTAAGTAATAATTTAATGGCACTCGCCAAACGAGTACTTAGCGTTTTTTCGTATTCTGTCTATTGTTCTGTCTATTGTTTTGCTTATTAACTTGCCCCATCCGTTTCTTCTTTTCAAGCTGAACTGGCGTCAACTCATTCTGCTTATCCTTGTATGGGTTATCCCCGGTCTTAAACTCGATCGCGATTGGCGTGCCCTCTATTTTCAGTACCTTGCGGTAAATATTTTCGAGATAGCGCTTATAGGCGTTTGGTACAGATTCGGTCTGATTGCCGTGAATCACGATTATTGGTGGATTTTGCCCACCCAAATGAGCATAGCGCAATTTAATACGACGACCCGAGGACAGTGGAGGCTGATGTGTCTCTACGGCATCCTGGAGTATCTGTGTTAAGCGGCTCGTAGCCACTTTGATTGTCGATGACGCATACGCTTTTTCGATGGACGGGTATAAATCGCCGACGCCTGTACCATGCTTGGCTGAAATAAGGTGTACACGAGCCCAAGGAACAAAGTCTAAACGACGATCGATACTCTCCTTAACCTGCTTACGATCATACTCACTCATGCCATCCCATTTATTAATGGCAATCACCAGAGAGCGGCCACTCTGCAGCACAAAACCCAGTAGGTGTAGATCCTGATCGACAATGCCTTCACGGGCATCCAGCACCATCACCACGACATGCGCATCTTTTACGGCTTGCAGTGTCTTGATCACCGAAAACTTTTCTACTGTCTCATCGACACGACCACGGCGACGCACCCCCGCCGTATCAATAAGCGTAAATCGTTTGCCACGCCGCTCGTAAGGAATGTAGATAGAGTCACGAGTGGTCCCGGGCAAATCGTAAACAACGACACGTTCCTCACCTAACAGGCGATTAACCAATGTGGACTTACCCACATTGGGGCGGCCAACAATAGCGATTTTAACGCCCTTCTCGGCATCCTCTTCTTCCACTTCATCCGGTGGAAAATCGATTAGCACCGCCTGCATCATGCTTAGAATGCCACGGCCATGACTGGCTGCTATGCCAAACAGTTCGCCCATGCCCAGCCGATAGAAATCCGCCAGCGCCGCTTCCTCATGCACGCCATCGATCTTGTTGACCACAAGGTGCACTTTTTTGCCGAGTACGCGTAATTCAGCGGCAATGTCCTGATCAGCGGGTGTCAGACCCGCGCGGGCATCAACAAGAAGCAGGACAATATCGGCTTCATTAATCGCTAGGCGAGACTGTTCCGCCATATAGGCATCAATCCCTTTCTCACCTTCACCAATACCGCCTGTATCAATAACGATAAAAGACTTGTCTTCAATACGGGCATCGCCGTATTTGCGATCACGCGTAAGGCCTGGCAAATCTGCAACGAGCGCATCGCGACTTTTGGTAAGCTGGTTGAACAGAGTGGACTTGCCTACATTGGGGCGACCCACTAGCGCAATCACGGGTTTCATGATGAAAATCTCAACGTCAAAAATAGTCATTCCCGCCGTAGCGGGAATGACAGGAATTCATCAACAAGTACTGCTTAGCGCGACCTGATCTTCCAGGCTCCCAGTACGCCGTTGGCAGACCAGGTATAGAGCAGGTCTCCCTGTACGGAGAGGCTGACCAGCCCGCTTCGTACTAGTCGTTCGCGACCGAGTGCTGTGCCATCACTTTGCGACAGGATATGAGCGTAACCTTTGGCATCCCCCGTCACCAAAACAGGCCCCAGTACGACAGGATTAATAATGCCTCGCCATGCCAGATCAGGCTGTTTCCATACCGGCTTACCACTCTCATGGTCCAGTGCAATAACCGTGCTGCCAGTGTCTACCACATATACATTGCCCAGACCTGCAGCGAGGCTGTGCACACTCGATACATCGAACTGCCAACGACGACGGCCATCCTGAACACTCAGTGCAGCAAGCTGCGACTGAAAACCAACACTGTAGAGACTGCTATCGCCGTCCAGCAGCAACTCACCTTGGATATCCACCATACGCTCTAGCTCAGAGCGGCCAGTGTTTGTTGCCACGCGAGTATCCCACTCCACCACGCCCGACTCTGCATCAAGGCTAAGCACCTTGCCTGCCGCCGTCGGAACCAGAAGATGAGAGCCCACTGCCACCGGCCCAGCACTACCACGCAGGCTCAAAGGAGGAACCGGTGTACTATAAGTCCAATGCTGCTCACCCGTTGCACTATTCAGCATATGCACCACGCCATCAGACGTCAGCACAGCTACTCGGTCAGCCATCACCACAGGGGCCGCATGCACCCCTGCTCCCAACTGGACCTTCCACCGCAACTCACCATTCGTGGCGTTATAAGCCAGCAACTCACCCTTGCCAGTACCCACCACCACCACACCATACCCAGCAGCAGGGCCAGCGGTGAAAGGAAGCTTGGTCTTGATGCGCCACTGTACCTTTCCCGTTTCTGCATCAAGCGCCGACAGCACACCATCATGGCTGGCAGCCACAATTTGCTGAGCGGTAATGGATGGACGCAGTTGAAGCAGTGCCTCCGGCCCATTCCCGACCTGCGCCTTCCAGACTCGATCAAGTTGCACGCGCTCGGCCGGCAAGTCTGGCAGAGGGCCAGGCTTCGGGGCTTTCGGGCTGCTGCTGCATGCGGCGATTACCACCAGCAGCGGCAATAGCAGAAGAAAACGGGAAAGACGCATCACGAGGCGGGCACCTCGGTGACAGCTGGCTTATCTTTTTTTACAATGATCGGAGCCACACCAACATCTGCCATCTTCAATTCAAGTACCGGACTGCGTTCATCACGTGCCTGAAGTGCCACACTCGCAGATTGGTAGGCCTTGCGAGCCTCATCAATTTTGCCTTGTGCCTGATAAATATCCCCTTTGAGCTCTTCTATTGTTGGCTCAAATCCAGGGGCCTTTTCCTTAACCAGCAGGGCGATAGCGGCATCATGCTGCTTGTCCGCCATAAGCACACGAGCCAAACGCGTCGTTGCCAGCACACGGATACCTTCTGTTGGCTTTTGCTCTAGCACCCAACGCAACTGCTTCTCTGCACCCTTGTTGTCCGCACGATCAAGCGCATGACGTGCCTCCACCATGGCTGCACTGATCGCGTAAGGTGTTCCGGCATAATCATCCTTCAAGTCTTTAACCAGACGCTGCACATCCGTCGTGGCCGCCTTGTCATCCGGATTCAACTGGCTACGCTGCGCCGCGCCCAGCATGTCCTGGAATACCGTCGCCGCCTTTGTTGCCGAATTTACTTTCTCGGTCTGCCAATAGCGCCAGCCGGCAAATACCGTCACAGCAATCGTTATACCCACCAAAATAGGTGTTCCATAATCCTGCCAAAAACGCTTCAGGTTCTCTATTTGTTCATCTTCATGCTGACTCACGTATATCTCCTTGTACCGGCCTGATCGGGCATTCTCAAAACGAATGATGTTCTTTCATAAAAGCGGCTACATCGGCCTGAGCGAGAGACTGCTGCTCATGCTCCTCACGAAGCCACTTCAAACTGACAGTGCCATTCTTAACTTCATCCTCACCCAGAATCAGGGCGAAGCGAGCGCCGGACTTATCCGCACGCTTAAACTGGGACTTAAAGCTACCTCCACCGCAGTTCACCAGAATCCGCAAATCTAGTAATGCATCCCGAAGCTTCTCTGCCAGCAAAAGGGCCGCACCATCCGTTCCCTCGCCAACAGCCGCAATAAAAATATCCGCTTCAGTGGTCTCTTGCTCGCCCTGCACAGCTGCCTGCAACAGCAACAACCGTTCCATGCCAATAGCAAAACCTACCGCAGGGGTCTTTTGCCCACCCAATTGCTCAACCAATCCGTCGTAACGTCCGCCAGCACAGATCGTTCCCTGTGCACCCAGCGCGGTCGTCGTCCACTCGAAAACCGTCTTGTTATAGTAATCCAGACCGCGCACCAAATTTGGATTCACCACATAGGCAATGCCCGCTTCATGCAGCACGGCACACAAACGTTCGAAGTGCTGGCGTGAGTCTTCTTCCAAAAAATCAGGCAAGCGCGGCGCGCCCTCCAGAACTTTCCGGGTTGATGAATCTTTGCTATCGAGGATGCGCAATGGATTACTTCCCAAGCGACGCACAGAGTCCTCATCAAGCTCATGGCGATGCTGTTCGAGATACTCTATCAGTGCGGCGCGGAAATTAGCGCGCTCATGCAACTCACCCAATGAATTAAGCTCTAACTGCACCACGCCGGCCACGCCCAGCGCCTTCCAAAGTCGGGCCGTCATCAGAATTAGCTCGGCATCAATATCCGGGCCGTTGAACCCAAACGTCTCCACCCCAAACTGGTGAAACTGACGATAACGCCCTTTCTGCGGGCGCTCGTACCGGAACATAGGGCCTGCATACCAGAGGCGTTGCGTCTGGTTATACGTTAGTCCGTTTTCAAGGCACGCACGCACACAGCAAGCAGTACCTTCAGGACGCAGGGTAATCGCCTCCCCCCCACGATCCTCAAACGAATACATTTCTTTTTCGACAATATCCGTCACTTCGCCGATAGCACGCGCAAACAGCGGCGTACTCTCCACGAGAGGAAGTCGAATCTCGTGATAGCCATACGCACGCATCAGATCACGCAATACGGCTTCTACCTCAGCCCAGCGTGGCGTTTCAGCGGGCAAAATGTCGTTGAATCCGCGAATAGCGGTAATTTTCTGACTCATGATGTCTTACTCGCCACGGGCAAACACCCCTCGGGCTTTGTCTTCACTCTTTTTTGCTGCGGCATCCGCTTCATGCTTGCGCACGCGCTCACGCACCATCTGCTCGATTTCATCAACCAGGTTATTTGTTGGAATAAGATGGCTTTTCTCACCTTGGAGATACACCAAGCTTTTCGGTGCCGCACCCACTACACCGATATCCGCTTCCTTGGCCTCGCCCGGACCATTCACCTTGCAACCAATCACCGATACGTCCATGGGAACACGGACATCTTCTAAGCGTGCTTCCAATGCATTCATGACCCGAATGACATCAAATTCCTGACGCGAGCAACTGGGGCACGCAATAAAATTGATGCCGTTGGAGCGAATTCCTAATGCCTTAAGAATATCGAAACCAACACGTATCTCCTCTTCTGGCTCTGCTGCCAGAGAAATACGGATGGTGTCACCAATGCCGTCCAACAGTAATCCGCCCAACGCTATCGCCGACTTCACTGTTCCAGAGCGAAATACTCCGGCTTCGGTGACACCGAGATGCAGTGGGTTATCAATCTGCGCTGACAATAAACGATAGGCGTCCAACGTCAGAAAAACATTGGAGGCTTTTACGCTAACTTTGAATTCATGAAAATTATGGCGATCGAGAATATCGACATGCCGCATTGCAGATTCAAGCAATGCCTCTCCAGTTGGCTCACCGTATTTTTTCTGAATATCTTTTTCCAGCGAGCCAGCATTAACACCAATACGAATTGACAGTCCTTTGTCACGTGCGCAGGCAATCACTTCACGAATCTTGTCTTCAGTACCGATATTGCCCGGATTAATACGCAGACAGTCCGCACCATGTTCTGCTACCGCCAGCGCAATACGATGGTCAAAGTGAATATCAGCAACCAGCGGTACGCCCATCACCTGCTGACGAATAAGGCCAAAGGCTTCGGCTGCCTCCATGGACGGCACTGATATGCGCACGATATCAGCGCCCGCCGCCACACAACGCTGTATCTGGGCAACGGTTGCTGCCACATCACAGGTATCCGTGTTAGTCATGGTTTGAACTGTCACTGGCGCATCTCCGCCGACAAAGATATTGCCAACGCGGATCTTGCGGGTAACACGGCGCTTGATCGGTGAAATATGCATATTTTTTCCTCAGCGCGCCACGGACAGTGTTGCAACAGCGCCTTTTGTGTGAGGTACCAGGTCGACTATTTTGCCGTTGATAGACATGCTCACCCCAGCAGCATTACCAACGTTAACGGCAAAGGGGGCAGAGCCGGATAGACTCAATATTTCACCTTGCTTTCGCACCGCACTTATCAGTGTGCGCCCAGCTGCATCTCGCACACTAAGCCAACTGTCCTGGGTTAAAACAATCCGGAGATTATCTGAATCTGAACCAACCGAAGCCACCACAGAAGAAGCAAGCACAGCAGCCCCTACCGGCATTGGCAACACCGCAGGCCCGGACGGCGCAGGCAGAGTAGCAGCAGATATTTCCGTTGGCGCCTCTTCAGGCGTCTCCGTAGGTGCTGCTGCTTGTACCGGTACTTGCTGCACCACCGGAGCTACTTGCTCGACACTTTCTGTGGTCGGTGTGCGGCTTTCGTACGACCAGAAAAATCCAATCACTAAGAGCACTACTACCGCGAACGACACCAATGGCAACAATCGGGACATACGTAACCGGGGAACAGCAACATCGCCCAACAACTGAATAGGATTACGTGGACGGGCATCAGGCTCCGGTGTTGCGGTATCGGCGGCATAACTTTCATCAAACCGTGCCGCAATATCGTCAGGCGATAACTTCACTAACTGGGCGTAACGGCGCATATAGCCACGCACAAATGCGGGCTCCGGCAGGGTGCTGTAATCATCCGACTCCATGCCGTCGAGAATGCGCCGAGACAGTCGCAGCTCAGCCGCAACCTGATCCAGATTAAGGCCCCGCAGTTCACGCGCCTTCTTTAAACGCTGCCCAGGCTTAAAAGAAGTGTACTCACCACTGTCTTGACCTTCGACCGACATATTCTCGTGCTCACCCACAAATGCTCTCCTGTCAGCTCCCAGACTCAAGGGAGGCCACATAAGCCTTGTATTCCGCGCTATCCGGATAAAGTTTCTTTAGTGCCAGCTCATAGCTAGATAAGGCATTACGATCACCAAGACGTCGCTCCAAACGAATACCGAGCCAGAGGCTACGAGCCGTCTGTGGTTGCGTATCAATCAATTTCAGATAGCGAAGATAAAATGCACGCGCCCCTGCGAGGTTGTCTTTTTCAAAATTCAGGTCTGCCAACTCAAGACAAACAGTGGGAAGATTGCCTTCAATTCGTAATGCACGCTGAAACGCATTTTCTGCTCGGTCTTTATCATTCAGCTTGAGAGCCGCACGGCCGAGCCCCTCAAAGGCAGATGCGCGCATCTGATAGCCAATATCGCCTGCTGCTTTTTCTAGATGCACGGCGGCTGATCGGTATTCGCCTCGCTTGTAGAGAAAAATACCGTAATTATTATGGGCTTGTGAGTAGTCTTGGCGCAGGCTGATGGCCTTGCGATAGTGTTTTTCGGCGCCTTTTGGATCGCTCTCGCGTTCTAGCAAGATAGCCATCAGGTTGTGGGCTTCAGCTGATTTCGGATCCAGCTCAAGCGCTTTTTTCAGATGCAGCTGGGCACGTTCATTCTCACCTTTTTGCAAATACTCTGACGCCAGCGCTACACGATCCCGTGCACCTGCGGCCACATTTACCTTACGCTCACTCGGAAAATCCTGCACCGAACATGCCGCAAGAAAGAGCATCATGCTCACAATCAGAACCCTGACTATCATGTTGAACTCCTGAAAATTTCACGCTCACCAAGTTGGCGCGACTGCCAACGCTCGGCACGGCGTGTACGATCCTGCACCTGCCCCACCAACTGACCGCAGGCGGCATCAATATCATCGCCACGGGTAGACCGAATAGTACAAATCAACCCGCCCTCTACCAGTATTTTCTGAAAGGCCTGTATGTCTTCCCGCTTCGACCGTGCATACGGCGCATGCGGGAACGGATTAAAGGGAATAAGGTTCATCTTGCTGGGGGTATCTTTCAGCAACGTCAGCAGCTCGCGGGCGTGGGCAGGCGTGTCATTCACGCCAGCCAGCATAACGTACTCCATGGTGATCCTGCGGCGACCACCTTCTTTAGGCTGGAATCGGTTCAGATAGCGACGGCAGGCGGCCAGAAGCTCTTCCAACGGGTACTTGCGGTTAATCGGCACCAACTCATCCCGCAACGCATCATTGGGCGCATGCAGCGATATCGCTAGAGCGACATCAATTACCTCGCCCAGACGGTCCAGCATCGGCACCACCCCGGATGTCGACAGTGTCACTCGGCGCTTGGACAATCCATAGGCAAAGTCATCCAGCATTAAGTGCATGGCCGGCACAACATTGTCGAAATTGAGCAGCGGCTCACCCATGCCCATCATCACCACGTTGGTGATGGCACGCTCGCGATTCTCGCGAATGGGCTCTCCCTCAAAATATGAACGATTGGCAACCCAGACTTGACCAATAATTTCAGCCGCCGTGAGGTCACGCTGAAATCCCTGCTTGCCGGTTGAACAGAAGCTGCAATCGAGCGCACACCCCACTTGCGACGAGACACACAGCGTCTTGCGGTCTCCATCCGGTATCAGCACCGTCTCAACCATGGTGCCATTACCCACTTTCATCACCCATTTACGGGTTCCATCGGTGGAGTACTCACGATGGATAACCTCTGGGCCACGAATCTCGGCGATTTCTGCCAACTTCTGACGCAATGCCTTGGAAACATTGGTCATTTGCTCAAAGTCGTCCACCCCGATCTGGTGAATCCACTTGATCACTTGCTGGGCGCGGAACTTCTTTTCGCCAATCGACAGAAAGTACGACTCCATCTGCTCACGGGTCATCCCGAGCAGATTGGTCTTGGCCACTGATATGGCAGATGAGGGAGTGCTGATATCTGTATTCATGAGTATCGACCGGTTGCTACACCAATTATGTCGAAGGCGCGGTGCGCCGACTGTTGGCCTTTGTTTGCCAGAAGGCACCGCAGACCTGCGGCTGGAAGACTTTATAACGCCAGAACAGGCAAAACACACCTGATACCGTAAAAACAGGACGGCCAGGAAAGCACAATGTCCTCCTGGCCGCCAATGCCCGCACTAGGGGCTATCCCCGAGTGCTATACATCCCGTATTAACGGGTGCGTGGGCAGATTTCGGTGCTGCTGAAGAAGTAGGCAATTTCACGGGCGGCCGAAGTAGTGCTATCGGAGCCATGACCTGCATTTTCATCAATGCTAACGGCGAAGTCAGCACGGATGGTGCCTGGAGCCGCATCTTTCGGGTTAGTTGCACCCAGAATGTCGCGATGAGCCAACACAGCGTTTTCGCCTTCCAGCACGGACACCACAACAGGGCCAGAGGTCATGAAAGAGACGAGGTCATTGAAAAAGCCACGCTCACTGTGCTCCGCGTAGAAGCCTTCGGCTTCTGTCTTGCTCAGGTGCTTCATTTTAGCCGCTACAACCTTGAGTCCGGCCTTTTCGAAACGGGCGTAGATCTCGCCAATCACGTTCTTGGCAACGGCATCGGGCTTGATGATGGACAGGGTACGTTCGATAGCCATGAAACTCTCCGAAACTTGTTAATAAATTCAGTGGGTTAGGGGGAAACCAGAACGACACCCCGAAACAGAGGCGCGATTATACTCGGCTGAGCCAACAATTCCATTACAACCGCTTATGCCGCGACTTCGTTCATCTTAAACTTCATCCAGCCACGCCATCTGAATGGCCTCAAGAATCTTTTCCCCACAGTGCTTGGGATCATCTGCAAAATCCGGCAGATCCAGCACCCACTGCATAAGATCGGTATACCGTACAGTCTTCGGATCCACGTCCGGGAGCGTCTCCACCAGCGCAATCGCAATCTCTCGCGAATCTGTCCACTTCAGTGACATACTTTTCTCCTTCAAACCGACTCGGCTATCAATGCTTTTCGGAGGCATGATTGATGGTGTACTTCGGAATTTCTACCACAAGATCTCCCTCACCGACGATGCTCTGACAGGACAGGCGAGAGTCTGGCTCTAGACCCCAAGCTTTATCCAACTGATCCGCCTCAAGGTCATCCATCTCGCTCAGTGAATCCATGCCATCTCGCACTACAACATGGCATGTCGTACACGCACAGGACATTTCACAGGCATGTTCAATCTTGATGCCATGGCGTACAGCAGCTTCACAAATGGACTCACCCTTTTTTGCCTCAATGACGGCACCTTCGGGGCAAATCTCATGATGTGGCAGAAATACGATTTGTGCCATGAACTTACTCTCCTGCAATCTCGTCGATACGACGCCCAGACAGAGCCTTTTGCACGCCGGCATTCATACGCCGCGCGGCAAAGGGCTCACTGATTTCATTAAGGGCCTTCACTCCGGCACGCACGGAAATTACCTCCGTGCCCACCATGGCCTCACGCAATTCCTGCATGGCAGCCGTAATCTGCAACTGCTCATCTGCATCAAGTAATCTATTAGCATCTACTGCAAGTGCTGCCTCCAGCGCCAACAGCAAGCGCTCGCCCTCCACTTTTTCTTCCGCTAAAGCGCGAGCCGATTTATCTGCTTCAGCTTGCAGGAAAGACTCCTTTAGCATTCGTGTGATTTCATCATCACCCAGTCCGTAAGAAGGCTTTACGGTGATGTCACTCTTTACGCCAGAAACCGTTTCCTCGGCCATCACGGTGAGCAAGCCGTCGGCATCTACCTGAAAGGTCACCCGAATACGCGCCGCACCCGCCACCATAGGAGGAATACCGCGCAACTCAAAACGCGCCAGCGAACGGCAATCGCTGACCAACTCGCGCTCCCCCTGCAGCACATGAATGCTCATGGCTGTCTGGCCGTCTTTATAGGTGGTGAACTCCTGTGCACGCGTGACGGGAAGCGTGGTGTTGCGGGGAATAATCTTCTCGACCAACCCCCCCATCGTTTCCAGCCCCAACGACAATGGAATCACGTCCAGTAGCAGCATATCGGTATCCGGCTTGTTGCCCACCAATACGTCCGCCTGAATAGCGGCACCAACGGCCACCACCCTGTCCGGGTCAATATCGATCAAGGGCTCGCGACCGAAGAACTCACCCACCACCAACCGCACTAGTGGTACGCGGGTAGAGCCGCCCACCATTACTATTTCCTGCACCTCTGCCGCGGTGACGCCAGCATCACGCAAGGCGCGTCGGCTGGCCTTGAGCGTTCGCTCAACCAGTGGCCGCACCAACGCATCAAACTGCTCACGCGATACCTCAAAAGTTTTTCCAGCAAAGGTGATCCCTGTAGAGGCCGCCGATGTCAGTGCCTCCTTGGCGGCACAAGACGCATCCAGCAACGCACGCAGCATACCCGCATCCGGTTGCAGCTCACCTGACTGTTCCAGCACCCAGCGGGCAATGGCATGGTCAAAGTCATCACCGCCTAACGCTGAGTCACCACCGGTTGCCAGTACTTCGAACACACCTTTGTGCAAACGCAGGATGGAAATATCAAACGTGCCACCGCCCAAGTCATAAATGGCATGTACGCCCTCTGCGCCCTTATCCAGACCATAAGCCACGGCGGCAGCTGTCGGTTCATTAAGCAGACGCAACAAGGTAAGACCCGCCAACTGAGCCGCATCTTTGGTTGCTTGGCGCTGAGCATCATCAAAATAAGCAGGGACCGTGATAACAACTCCAGTGAGGTCACCGCCGAGTACTGCCTCCGCACGGGCGCGCAACACTGTCAGAATGTCAGCGGATACCTGTACCGGGCTCTTGTGTCCCGCAACCGTCTGCAGATAAGGCATGCCTGCATCACCACCGGCAAACCGATAAGGCAGTTCGCCACCCAGCCGCTTAACATCCGCCAGCCCACGCCCCATCAAACGTTTGACGGAAGCAATCGTATTCAGTGGATCGCTCGCGGCGGCCAGCTTGGCCTCTTGGCCAACTGTTCGCGCACCGTCTTCAAAATAACGCACAACCGAAGGCAATAAATGACGCCCTTCAGAATCAGGAATAGTTTTCGCTTTGCCACTCTGCACAGTGGCGACCAACGAATTCGTCGTGCCTAGATCAATGCCTGCCGCCAGCCGACGCTGATGCGGAGCGGTGCTCTGGCCGGGTTCAGCAATCTGCAACAGCGCCATCAGTCGAGATCCTCATCGAAATCATCATCTTCGAGTTGTGCTTCCTGCTGCCGCACTTCTTCAATAAAACGGCTCATAAACTGCATTTTGCGCACCGTGTCGCCCGCTTCAGGCCAGTCGCCTGCACGATAATCGATGGCAAATTCCCGCCCAAGATTGTGCAGCCAGTCTTCTGCTTCGGCGCGCAAATCTGCCATCTGAGCAAGCGTCTCTGCCTCATCCAATTGCTCGCGTAAGTCCATCTGCGCCATCAGAAAATCGGTATCCGATACCGTTGTCGATTCAAGAAACAACGGATGATCTGCCAATGCCAGAAGATGCCTAGCGCGCTGCACCGGGTCTTTCAGTGTCGAAAATCCAGCATTGATATCGGCAGCCCGCTGGACGGCCACGCGCTGCACATCGGCAGGCTCTGCGGCAAAACGATCCGGATGAAACTGGCGCTGCAGCTCGCGATAACGCTGCTGCAAGACGTCGTTATCTGTCTCGAAACCGGCAGGCAAATCAAACAGCTGGAAATAATCGACGACAGAAGACACGGCGTCCCTCAGTGACGGGGGCTTTAATGGCCCGGAACGCCCCTCCATTCATGGAGAGGGCTAGATCATCGACAACAGACAAGGCGCGAGCAGTGCGCTCAACGCCTCACTCAGACGGTAAAAGATTCACCGCAGCCACACTCACCTTTCTGGTTTGGATTGGTGAACTTGAAGCCCTCATTCAGGCCCTCCTTCACAAAATCCATTTCGGTACCATCAAGGTAAGAAAGGCTCTTCGGATCAATAATTACTTTTACGCCATGCGAGGTGAAAACCTCATCTTCCGGCTGCACGTCATCGACGAACTCCAGCACATAAGCCAGACCGGAACAGCCAGAAGTTTTCACACCAACACGGATGCCTAAGCCCTTGCCGCGATTGGCAAGGAAGTCGCTGACATGCCGGGCCGCTGCTTCGGAAAGGGTGACAGCCATGATCAGGCTCCGTGCTTCTTACGGTAATCTGCCACGGCGGCCTTGATAGCATCCTCAGCCAATACCGAGCAATGAATCTTCACAGGCGGCAGAGCCAGTTCTTCGGCAATATGCGTATTCCTGATGTCCATCGCCTCATCAAGCGACTTGCCCTTAACCCACTCTGTGACCAGCGAGCTGGACGCAATGGCCGAGCCGCAGCCATAGGTCTTGAAGCGAGCATCCTGAATGATGCCGTCATCACCTACCTTGATCTGCAACTGCATAACGTCGCCACACGCCGGCGCACCGACCATGCCCGTGCCCACGCTGGCATCGTTCTTGTCGAGCTTGCCTACGTTGCGGGGATTTTCGTAGTGATCTATTACTTTTTCACTGTAAGCCATTTTTACTCACCTCCAGAATTCGTTGCGTAAACAGGAGCGCTTTAGTGCGCGGCCCATTCCACGGTATTCATGTCGACGCCATCTTTGTGCATATCCCACAGTGGGGACAGTTCACGCAGACGGTTTACCGCCTGGCTGGCATGACCAATGATGTGGTCAATATCCGCCTCTGTTGTAAAACGACCAATACTGAAACGGATGGAGCTGTGTGCCATTTCATCATTCAGACCCAGTGCTCGCAGCACATAGGATGGCTCCAAACTGGCTGAGGTACAGGCCGAACCGGATGAAACGGCCAGATCCTTGAGTGCCATGATCAGCGACTCGCCTTCAACAAAGTTGAAACTCACATTCAGATTATGTGGCACACGCGCATCGAAATCGCCATTCACAAAGACCTGCTCAAGGCCCTGCAAGCCATTCCACAGGCGATCACGTAGTGCCCGCAGGCGCGCTGTTTCTGCCTGCATTTCTTCTTTCGCGATATGAAAAGCTTCGCCCATGCCGACGATTTGATGGGTCGCCAGCGTACCGGAGCGAAAGCCACGCTCATGGCCTCCACCGTGCATCTGAGCCTCCAGACGTACGCGCGGCTTGCGGCGCACATACAACGCACCAACACCCTTGGGGCCGTACGTCTTGTGTGCAGAAAAGCTCATCAAGTCGACCTTGGTATTTTCTAGGTCAATCTCTACCTTGCCCGTGCTCTGAGCTGCATCTACATGAAAAAGAATACCGCGAGCACGGGTAGTTTCACCGATAGCAGCGATATCCGTAATGGTGCCAATCTCGTTATTCACCTGCATCAAAGAGACCAGAATGGTGTCATCACGAAGAGCCGCCTCAACTGCTTTAGGATGAATCAAACCGGTGCCCTGCTCTGGATCGAGATACGTCACCTCGAAGCCTTCACGCTCTAACTGGCGACACGTATCCAGCACCGCTTTATGCTCGATTTTCGAGGTGATGATGTGCTTGCCTTTGCCCTGATAGAAATGGGCTGCACCCTTGATGGCAAGGTTATTGGATTCAGTCGCACCAGAGGTCCACACAATTTCACGTGGATCGGCATTAACCAGATCGGCCACTTGGCGACGTGCCGCCTCCACTGATTCTTCTGCCTGCCAACCGTATATGTGCGAGCGCGAAGCCGGGTTACCAAAATTCCCCTCAGGGGTTAGGCAGGCAATCATCTTTTCGGCAACACGAGGGTCGACCGGCGTGGTGGCGGAGTAATCAAGATAAATAGGTCGTTTCATTAGTTCACCTGGCTCTTGGCTGGGAGGCTCAAGCCTCAATCAATTCGTTGGTATGCGTCCGGTGTCTTCTTGGCGCTGGCGCTGGGCCTGATTCTGGCGCATAGCAACCACCCTGACCTCTCGACGATCCACCAACTCCTTCAAGCTGATGGACTCCAGAAAGTTATGCAGCTGATTACTGAGATCAATCCAGAGCTCATGTGTCAAACACATCACGCCTTGCTGGCAGTCACCCTGCCCGCCGCAGCGTGTGACATCCGTAGATTCATCAACAGCATCAATGATTTCTGCGACAAAAATTGCACCGCTGTCCCGTGAGAGCTGATACCCCCCACCCGGACCGCGCATACTGGCGACGAGACCGCCTCTTCGTAACTTGGCAAACAACTGCTCTAAATAAGACACCGAGATCGACTGTCGCTCGGAAATATCAGCTAAACTGACTGGCCCAGACTGTGCATTCAAAGCCAGATCCAGCATAGCGGTTACAGCGTAGCGTCCTTTCGTGGTCAGGCGCATGGCTCATATCCCTCGACAGCAATCAAATTCAGGATGATAGTTTGGCAATCCCGACTATTTTAGTCAACTATTTATCCTACTAAAACCGTCGGAATTACAAGAAGGCCACTCATCCGGAGCTCGCCGTGCACGTCGCACTTACTCCGGGCTGTCCTCATCCTGCAATGCTTGGATGTCTTCAGCACGCAACGCATCAGGACGTGGGTCACTAAAGTTAGAGCACAGCCGGTGTAAAGCCTCACTCATGCTATCCATACGCTTGTCTGAGGCATGCAGGTGGTCAAGCAACTGGCGGATCGCTGTTACCACTGGATCAGGCAGATCCGGACTGGCACCATAGGCCTGAAAGCCGATACGTTCAGCAAAGTCACGCCGGGCCTGCTCTGCTGGGTCTTCCTGCTTAAGGATAACCCGGGCCGGATTACCAACAACCGTTGCACCTGCTGGTACTGGCTTGGTTACAACGGTATTAGAGCCAATCTTGACGCCCTCACCGATAATAATGGGCCCAATGACCTTGGCGCCGGCTCCCACCACCACGCCGTTACCCAGCGTTGGGTGACGCTTGCCCTGATCCCAACTGGTGCCGCCCAGTGTTACGCCGTGATAAAGCGTCACGTCATTGCCAATTTCAGCCGTCTCACCAATCACCACACCCATGCCATGATCGATAAAGAAACGGCGGCCGATACGCGCCCCCGGATGAATCTCGATGCCGGTTAAAAAACGTGAGACTGTCGATAACCAGCGCGCCAAGCCCTTCCAGTTAGCACCCCATAAAGCATGCGCCATGCGATGGAAAATCATGGCGTGAATACCCGGATAGTTGAGCAGCACTTCTAGGGTATTACGTGCCGCTGGGTCCCGATTGAATACGGAGGCAATGTCTTCACGAAGCCGGTCAAACATCAGGATTTCGCCTTTTTCAATTCTGCGGCTATGTCTTGCACGCGGGTAAAAATACCACGCCACATATTATATTCGATACGATCAAGCCGGATACGGGCAAAGATACGCCGCGCCCTGGCCATCAATTGTCGAGGGTTGTCCTCCGCGAGGAACCCAGCATCCACTAGCGCTCGTTCGAAATGGGTATAAAACTGCTCCATCTCATCATGCGGCACCAGCGGCTTGTCCCAGCGAATAAACTCCAGCGGCATGCGGGTATCTTCTTCCTGTAGCTCCTTGCCGGCTTCTTTGTCTGCTGCCATTAGGTGCGCCATGCGGACCTCGTAGGCAATCACCTGTACGGCCGAGGCCACGTTTAATACGCCGTATTCCTCATCTGTAGGAATGCAGACATGATAGTTACAACGCTGCAATTCATCATTGGTCAGCCCCCGGTCTTCACGACCAAACACAATGGCCACCTTGCTGGCGGCTGACTCCAATCGCGCCGCCTCACCGGCCTGCCGCGCATCCATAATGGGCCAGGGAATAGTTCGACTGCGGGCGCTAGCACCGATCACCAGCGTGCAGTCTGCTACCGCCTCCTCCAGCGTTCCAACTACGCGCGCCGTCGCCAAAAGACCGTCAGCACCCGAGGCCAACGCCGTCGCCTCCGGGCTGGGAAACACCTTGGGCTCGACTAAGCAAAGATCTGACAAACCCATCGTCTTCATGGCGCGAGCAGCTGAGCCGATATTGGCGGGCAGCGTGGTATTAACCAGAACAATTCGGATATTGCTGAGCATGGAGAGAGCCGAGCAGGCATAAAAGGGCATGAATAGTAACAAATGCCGGCCTGTCTTTCTCCCGTCAATTCATGAGGGGCTTGCCGGATATCTCGCCCTGACGGCTGTTTCCAGCTACAATGTGCGCCTATCCCCCGTTCTTTTACAGAGTTGTCTCCCCATGCAACCCATGCTGAACATGGCGCTGCGCGCCGCCCGTGCCGCCGGTGAAATCATTGCCCAGTCCGCTGAAAAAGTAGATCTGGTGGATGTCGAGTCCAAGGGACTTAATGACTACGTCACCAAGGTCGATCGCGCTGCCGAAAAAGCCATCCTCAATGTGCTGCAGAAGACATACCCCGATCACGGCTTCCTCGGTGAGGAAAGTGGGCTGACCCCGGGACGCAAGGAAGGTGCCGACTGGCTCTGGATCATCGATCCGCTGGATGGCACTACCAACTTTATTCATGGCTTTCCGCAGTTCGCCGTCTCCATTGCCGTCCAATACAAGGGCGTCACTGAGCATGGTGTAGTGCTGGACCCAATTAAGCGCGAAGAGTTTACCGGTAGCCGTGGTCGTGGTGCGGCCATGAATGGTCGACGCCTGCGCGTCACTGCGCGCAAGAGCCTAGAGGGAGGCCTAATCGGTACTGGCTTCCCGTTCCGCCCGGACCAGCATGCCAATATGGCCAATTATCTGGGCATGTTCAGTGATGTTGCCAAGCAGACAGCGGGCATACGCCGTGCCGGTGCCGCCTCGCTGGATCTGGCCTATGTTGCTGCAGGTCGGTTGGATGGCTTTTTCGAGTTTGGTCTACAGCCATGGGATGTTGCTGCTGGCGATTTACTCATCCGTGAAGCGGGTGGACTGGTAAGTGACTTCACTGGCGGCCATCAGTACCTCACCTCGGGCAACGTCGTGGCTGGGAACCCAAAGCTGCTGAAGTCCTTGCTGACAACACTGGCACCGCACCTGAACGATAGCCTGCGCCGCTAAGTCGCTCCTACTTTTAAGCCACTCCCACTTGAAGGGTATCTGCGGAACCGAGATTGCCTGTTATGCTAACAGGCAATCTCTATATCGAATGAGCAACGTACATGCTCTCTTGTCTGGCAGGATGCCTGAATCGCACTACTCTTTTGCTACTAGTTCTCTTGTCTGGGATCACATCCCTATCGGCGCAGGCAAATACAGCGCAGCAAATAACCCCTGCTCTTGAGATAAGTGGCCATATTGCCATGACGCGACTGGAGCCATTCGTTAGCTATCGTTGCGACCCCAACGACCGTCTTACGCTTGCCGAGGCGCAGCAACGAGGCCTTCAGCCACTTGCACACCATACCATCGCATTTGGCCACCTCAGTGCCACCTGCTGGTTTCACTTTCAGATCAGCAACCGCTCTGCAGAATCACAAGCACTGCTGCTACGGATCGAAAACCCGGTTCTCGACCATATCGAACTATTTGCTCCAGGAGATGCCGCTAACAGCCACCTGCAACTGGGTGATCATCGCCCCTTCACCATGCGCCCGGTTAGTACCCGTGCCTTCACCATCCCTCTGAGCCTACCCGCAGACAGTCATCAGGATTACTTTTTGCGTGTCCGCAGCAGTAGCTCGATGAACTTGCCACTTCAAATCGGCTCTACCACAGAGTTCATCGGGAGCCACGAACTGGAAGAGTGGTTGCATGGTGCTGGCTTCGGCGTTGCCGGCGGCATCTTTGTCTACCACCTGTTTTTATGGATAGCGGTCCGGGAAAGGGTCTACCGTTATTACGTACTTTATGCCGCCGCCGCATTCGGCTACTTACTCTGTTTTGAGGGTGTCGGCTACCGACTATGGCCCGCTCAGCCAAGCTGGAATGGTCACGCCCAACTGATTTTCATCTACCTTATGCTGACCGCCGGTCCTCTATTTGCTCGCGATTTTCTGAACACTGGCACCAGCCGACTATCCGATATAGCGCTGCGACTAGCCGCCACCGTTTGCGGCCTCATCCTAATGGTACAGTTTTTTATACCTCTAGCGATCAGCTACAGGCTACAACCCCTCATTGCTATATTCGTTATCAGCACAATTACCATTACTGCACTGGTACGCTGGCGGAGTGGCATGCGTGAGGCTCGCTTATTTCTTATCGCCTGGAGCATGCTGCTTCTATTCGGTCTACTGCAATCCCTTCACAGCATTGGACTGACACCCGCCTTACCTTTATATGTCGCACTGAACGGCATGGAGATCGGCTTCATCTTGCAGCAGCTACTACTCTCTCTGGCACTGGCTAACCGCCTCAATTTATTGAAGCAAGAGCAGGACGCTCAGCAAAAATCCATTCTTCGTGCAGAAGCTGAAAATGCAGCAAAAACCGAGTTCTTGGCCAAAATGAGCCACGAAATTCGTACCCCTATGAATGCTCTTATAGGCATCACTGAACTACTTCAGGACACGACGCTCAATCACACCCAAAAAACCTATGTCGATACATTGCATCGTTCCGGCCACTCATTACTTCATGTGATCAATGACATTTTGGATTACTCAAAGATCACTGCTGGCAAGATCACTTTGGAGTACACCGATTTTGATCTGCAATCACTGATTAATGAGTGCATACAGATTTTTAGCCTGAGTGCACTGGAAAAATCTATTTCCTTGCAATGTTTTCTTGACGGCGATATTCCTCACGGCCTTCACGGCGACCCCAACCGCCTGCGCCAGATCATTCTTAACCTGCTCAGCAACGCCATCAAGTTTACGGCGCATGGATCAGTGCAACTGCATGTACGGCGGCTGTCCACATTTACAGATGGTCGTCTGCGGCTGGAGTTCGAGGTGAGTGATACTGGCATTGGTATCCCACAAGAAAAAATCGATGCTCTGTTCGACTGGTTTACTCAAGTCGACTCATCAACTGCACGCGAGTACGGTGGTACTGGTCTTGGCCTGGCCATCAGCCAACAGTTGGTTACCCTTATGGGAGGCACCATTCGCGCCACCAGCCAACTCGGCAAAGAATCCCGCTTCAGTTTCTCTATTGTGCTGTCACCCGCACTGACCAGCACCATTACTCCTGAATTTTCTCCGACCGCATTGCCCAAACTCAGCCAACTTCGTGTCTTGGTCGTTGAGGATAACCTGATTAATCAGATGGTCATTTCCGGCCTGCTGCGCAAACTGGGTATTACTCCACGCATTACCAGCAGTGGTGCCGAAGCCCTTGATGTCGTTCGTGAATCCCACCATGAACTCGATGTGATCCTGATGGACTGCGAAATGCCCATCATGGATGGCTACCAGGCCACACGCGCCATACGCCTATTAGAACAACACCTGAATCAAAAGCCACTCCCCATTATTGCTTTAACCGCACATGCTCTTCCTGAGCATCGGGAGGCCTGCTTTGCGGCAGGTATGACAGGCTATCTCTCCAAGCCATTGATACTGAGTGCACTGACCAGCATGCTGTCGGCATATCTCCCGGCGGATTCAATGGCTGCATCCCACTGACAGAAGGTATTGCTGTTCCGTGCCTGCCGATAGAAACTCGAGTTGTCAGACATAAGGAGGTGGTCACCATGCAACTGATCAGCCAATTAAAGACCATCGAGAGAAGTGCGGAGAAGGAGATCATGGCCTTTTTCAGTTTGATCGGTGCCAGCGAGGTTCCTGAAGAATGGGAGTTCTGCAACGTATCACCGTCAACGAAGCTGCCACCCGATAAAACAAGTCAGACGCCTCCTCCTTCACGTCATTAAATCTGCGCACTTACTCCGATCAGCTCTGATTTAAAAACCACGACTCCTGCTAGTACTGCTGATTCTTGATCGCTAAAAGCCATCCATAAAAAAGCCGGAACACTGTCCGGCTATTTTTATGGATGGAAAAAACGATCTTTTAATCGAATGTCTCTTCCACTAATTCCGACTTCGGCTTTTCAATGAAGTCTTCCTTATCCAATCCCATCATCAGTGCATAGCTGGTCGCGATGTAAATCGAGGAATAAGTTCCCGCAAACAAACCAATCATCATGGCGACAGAGAACCACCTTAGTGCCGGGCCACCCAACCAAAGCATGGCAACCACCACCACTAACACCGTACCCACCGTCATGATGGTTCGACGCAAGGTTTCGGTCAGCGAAATATCCACTATCTCGATGGCGTCTGCCTTTCGCAGCTTGCGGAAATTCTCGCGAACACGGTCAAAAATAACGATGGTGTCATTCAGAGAATAACCGATCAGCGCCAAAACAGCGGCTAGCACCGTCAAGTCAAACGGGAAACCAAAAATGGCAAAAGCGCCGACTGTAAACAGTACGTCATGAACCAGCGACACAACCGCGCCCACCGCAAGTTTCATGCGAAAGCGAAAGGCCACATAAATCATCATCAAGAACAGCGATAGACCGATAGCCAGCAGCGAGTTTTGATACATCTCGCCCCCTACCTGAGAGCCCACGCTTTCCACTTGTTTGATGGTCGCCGGATTGGCGGGATCAAAATTAGCGGCCTTGAGAATATCGTCACTAATGCTAGCTTCGTGCCCTTTTTGTGGCGGCATACGAAGAATAACCCCCGTCGCGCTACCCACATGCTGGACAACAACATCAGCAAAACCACCCTTCTCGAATGCTAGGCGAACTGCTTCTTGGTCCACTGGCTGGGAATAGTTAATTTCGGCAGAGGTCCCGCCAGTAAAATCCAAGCCCAGATTAAGTCCCTTTGTCACCATGGCGACAAGACCGATAATCACGACGAGCAGCGAGGCAACCGCCATCGGCGTGCGAATGCGCATGAAACGGATAATGCGTTGTTCGGACATGATGCGGCCCTCAAATGCTCAACTTGGTGACACGACGATTACCGCCGTAAATCAGATTAATAATGGAGCGTGTCACAGTGATGGCCGTGAACATCGACGACAAGATACCGATCGACAGTGTCACTGCAAAACCCTTGACCGGGCCAGAACCAACCGCAAACAGAATCACAGCCACAATCAGCGTGGTCAGGTTGGAGTCAAGAATCGTGACAAAAGCACGATCAAAACCCGCCATGATAGACGCTTGCGGCGACATTCCGCGTTGTAATTCCTCTCGTATTCGCTCAAAGATAAGTACGTTGGCATCTACCGCCATACCCACCGTCAACACGATGCCCGCAATACCTGGCAAGGACAGTGCCGCACCCATGGCACCCATAACAGCCATCAAGATCGCCACATTAAGCAGCAGTGCAACATTGGCAATCACGCCAAAGCCCTTGTAAACGGCAATCATAAAAATAGCCACGAGTGCAAAACCTACTTGCGTCGATAGCACACCCTTATCGATGTTCTCCTGGCCGAGGCTAGGACCAATCGTCCGCTCTTCAACAAAATACATCGGAGCGGCCAACGCACCCGCACGCAGCAAGAGAGCCAGCTCTGCTGCTTCTGCCGGTGAATCCAATCCAGTAATACGGAACTGGGAGCCAAGCATGGACTGAATAGTGGCGCGGTTAATGACGTTCTTTTCCAGCACTGGCTCGCGCTTTTCGATTTGCTTGCCATCGGCATCTGTCACAAAGCGGGTCTTTTGCTTTGTCTCAACGAACAGCACAGCCATCTGCTTGCCAACGTTGTCGCGAGTCGCATCGGCCATCAGCTTGCCGCCGCGCGAGTCCAGCGAAATATTCACTTGCGGATTGGAGAACTCATCGAAGCCCGACTGTGCGTTAACGACACGCTCACCGGTTACGATCTTGCGCTTCTGCAACAGCACTGGTGACTGGCTGTCATTTTTGAACGCGAACAATTCGGTTCCAGGAGGCGCGATACCATTCACTGCAACATCATTGTTATCAGAATCTACCAAGCGAAACTCAAGGCTAGCGGTACGGCCCAGCACTCGCTTGGCTTCGGCCGTATCCTGTACGCCCGGAAGCTCCACAACAATACGGCTAGCACCCTGACGCTGAACTACTGCCTCAGCCACACCCAGTTCGTTAACACGATTACGAATGGTGGTGAGATTCTGGTTGACCGCATAATCAGTGATCTCGCGCAGCTTCTCTGGACGGAAGCTCATATCAATAAAGAACGCTCCCTCTGCTTCACGCAGTTCCGAGGTTAGTTCGGCAAACTCAGTCCCGACAAAAGCAGCCGCCTTATCGCGATCCTCTAAGTTGGCAAACTTCAGTTCAAAGCCCTGCCCACGTTCGGCGATAGCGCGATAGCCCAGCTTCTTCTCACGAAATTTAGCCTTGATGTCCGTGACATACGACTCTTGACGCTGCTCCAGCGCCTTGGCCATATCCACTTCCAGCATAAAGTGCACACCGCCGCGCAGATCCAGACCCAGTTTCATGGGGCCCGCACCCATGGCTTTCAGCCATGCGGGGGTAGTCGATGCCAGATTGAGTGCCACAACGTAGTTGTCACCCAGCGCACGACGCACGATATCTTGTGCCTTCAGCTGCATTTCAGGGTTAGCCAATCGCACCAGCAATCCCTTCTCCTGCACTTCGGCATCATGGAAGGCAACGCCTGCCACATTCAAGGCAGTGGTGGCTTGCTCCAGCAATGCCTTATCGGCAATCACGGAAGCACTAGACCCAGAAATCTGAATAGCCGGTTCGTCTGGATAAAGATTGGGCAGAGAATAAATCAGACTGGCAATCGTGATGACGATAATCAGGCCGTACTTCCACAATGGAAAACGCATGCTGGACCTCGAGCGATGCAAAAAGGACAACCCGCCTATTTAGCGGGTCGTCGTTAATGGTAATCAGATATTTTTCAGGGTGCCCTTAGGCAAGGTCGCCACTACTGCGGCTCTCTGGATTTTAATTTCCACGCCCTGCGCCAATTCAACGACGGCAAAGTCATCTTCCAGCTTGGTAATGCGGCCAATCAAGCCGCCAGCGAAGACAATCTCGTCGCCTTTCTGCAGGCTTTCTACCAGTGCCTTTTGTTCTTTCTGACGCTTCATCTGCGGACGTAGCAGCAAGAAATAGAAAATGACCGCAAAACCGCCCAACATAATCAATTGACCCCACATGGAAGGGCCGGCTGGCGGAACGGTATTGGCGTAGGCTTCGGAAATAAAGAAGCTCATTAAGGTGTCTCCAGATGTTGAAAGCTAGGGCAGCAGCACAAGGGTGCTGACTCGCCAAAATTACAAAACCGCAACAGAAACCCCTTTAGATTGAAGGGGTTGGCAGGCCACGGGCAGCATAGAACGCATCTACAAAGCGCTGCAATGTACCCTGTTCAATTGCCTCGCGCAAACCGGCCATCAAGGTCTGGTAATAGCGCAGGTTATGGATGGTGTTGAGCTGGGAGCTGAGCATTTCACCGCACTTGTCCAAGTGGTAAAGGTAAGCACGGGTGAAGTTACTGCAGGTATAGCAATCACAGGCGGCATCCAGTGGGCCGGTATCGCTCTTATATTGGCTGTTGCGGATGCGCACCACGCCGATACTGGTGAACAAATGGCCATTTCGTGCGTTACGGGTGGGCATCACGCAGTCAAACATGTCTACGCCGCGGCGCACCGCCTCAACAATATCCTCGGGCTTGCCCACGCCCATTAGATAACGCGGCTTGTCTGCCGGCATTTTCGTTGGCAGGTGATCCAAGATACGCAGCATGTCTTCCTTGGGTTCGCCAACTGAAAGTCCGCCAATGGCATAACCGTGAAACCCGATATCGGTTAGGCCCGCCAGTGACTCCTCGCGCAAGGACTCATACATCCCCCCCTGCACAATGCCAAACAGGGCATTGGGATTTTCCAGCCGCTCGAACTCGGCCTTGGAGCGCTTAGCCCAGCGCATCGACAGCTCCATAGAGGTGCGCGCCTCTTTATCGGTCGCTGGATACGGCGTGCACTCGTCAAAGATCATGGCGATGTCGGAGCCAAGATCAGTCTGTACCTGCATAGAGATTTCTGGGCTCAGGAACACCTTGCTGCCGTCGATGGGGGAAGAAAACTTCACCCCCTCTTCAGTAATCTTGCGCAGCTTGCCCAGCGAAAACACCTGAAAACCGCCCGAATCGGTGAGGATGGGCTTCTCCCAGTTAATAAAGTCATGCAGATCACCATGCCGCTTCACGACATCCGTTCCTGGCCGCAACCAGAGATGGAAGGTGTTGCCGAGAATGATTTCTGCGCCAATCTCGTGAATATCACGTGGCAGCATTGCCTTCACTGTGCCGTAGGTGCCCACGGGCATAAAGGCCGGTGTCTGCACTTTGCCACGCGGGAAATCGAGTTCGCCGCGGCGTGCACGTCCATCGGTGTTGATCAGTTTGAATTTCATGGTCATAGCGGGCTCACGGGCGACGGGTCAGAAACATGGCGTCGCCATAACTGAAGAATCGGTACTGCTGCGCAACGGCCTCACGATAGGCAGCTATCACAGTGTCATATCCGGCAAAAGCACTTACTAGCATCAGCAGAGTGGACTCTGGCAAATGAAAATTGGTGAGCAATGCATCCACCACTCGCCAGGTGTAGCCGGGACTTATAAAAATAGTGGTCTCGCCTTCAAAAGCGGCAATCAGTTCGCCGGCAGGCGCTCGATTGGCTGCTGTTTCCAGCGAGCGTACAGACGTAGTCCCCACTGCCACCACCCGACCGCCGTTGGCGTTGGTCTCACGCACCAGCGCTGCCGTGGCCTCGGGCACACTCAGCCATTCACTGTGCATCTGGTGATCCCGAATATCATCGGCCCGCACCGGCTGAAAGGTGCCCGCACCCACATGCAAGGTTACGGTTGCGCGGCGTACGCCCATTGCCTCAAGACGAGCCAGCATGGCGTCATCAAAGTGCAGGCCCGCCGTAGGAGCAGCAACCGAAGCAGCCTTGTCCGGATGGGCATAAACCGTTTGATAACGCTCAAGGTCGCTGGCCTCGGGTTCCCGCTGAAAATACGGCGGTAACGGCACTTCGCCGTGAATATGCAGATAGTCCAACACCGGCACCGGGAACCGCAAACGAAACAAATCCTGCTCCCGATCCTCCATGACAACCTGCGTATCGCCTGGAAAATGCAGAAGAGACCCTGCCTTGGGTGACTTGCTGGCCCGCAGATGCACCAGCGCCACATGCGGCGAAACAATACGCTCGACCAGCACCTCTACCTTGCCGCCGGAGTCTTTATGACCAAACAAACGTGCTGGGATTACCCGTGTATCGTTCATGACCAGCAAATCGCCGGGCTGCAAAAGGGACTCAATCGCCGTGAACTGGCGATGTTCCCAAGTGCCGGCAGGCCCGTCCACCTGTAGCAAGCGCGAGCCGGTCCGCTCTGCTGTCGGGTACCGAGCAATCAGAGAATCGGGTAGATCAAAGTGAAAATCGCTGCGTTTCATCACGCTAAATACAAAAAAATCCGGGCGCGCAGTATAAAGGAGCCCGCTGCCCATTGCAGGATTTTGGTCGGCCCGTATAATCGCACCCTTATTGTTTCGGCCGGGATGGCGGAATTGGTAGACGCGGCGGATTCAAAATCCGTTGCCTGTGAGGGCGTGTCGGTTCGATTCCGACTCTCGGTACCAGCTGAAACAATGATCCATCGCGCTATCAGCGCACACCAAGGCAAGGTCAATGCCAAAGAAATCCCGCAAGCTTCCTGCTGCAACTACGCCCCCTGAGATATCTTCTGCCCCTGCCCCAGAATTGGCCGGCATGCTCGTGCGTCTTTATTGCCTGATCTACGACGGCCTATTACTGGTTGCCCTCTGGATGATTACTGCGGCATTACTCGTCCCGCTGGCCACGCCGGAACAGGCTGCCCAGCAACATCAGCTTGCCGTTACGCCAGAATCCTTTCGGCAATTGGTTCTTTTTCCTGCATTGGTCATTATTACCTGGCTGTTTTACGGCTATTTCTGGACGCGTGTCGGGCAAACTTTGGGCATGCAAACATGGCGACTCAAAGTAGTACGGGCTGATGGCCATGTGCTGCGCTGGAGTGATGCTATTGCACGCTGTGCCAGTGCCTGCATCCCTCCCATCATCTGCGGACTAATCGGCCAACTGATCTATGGCACCTCAAAAGCCGTACTGCTGAGCTTGGTGATTGGCTTTATCGCCAACTACCTCTGGATGCTTTGGAGTGGCCGCCACCTCGCCTGGCATGACCAACTGTCTCGCACCGTGGTGCTTCGCTTACCCCCAGAGCCCAAAGACAAGAAGCGTCACCTCCTTGGCTGGTTCTCGGAAAAGAATGGTTAAGTAGCGAAGTACTCTCCCGTAGTTTTTCTCGCTTTTTTTGCTACTTCCCTGCTTTGTTTTCTCCGTGTTATTGCTATGCCGTTTTGCTCTGCCTCTGCTCCAATTCTTAAAAAATCATGACAATAAAAAAGCCCCCGCATTGGCAAGGGCGTTTAAAAATCCATTGGCTAAAGCTATCAACTTCAGCGCCATCAGCAATCAGCCGCGCCGGTCAAAGGCAATATAATCTTTATCACTAGGCTCAAGCCCACCTACATACTTGCTTAAGCGCGAACGTCCTTGACAATAGTCGGCACGACGGAGGCCGGGAATATAGTGATCCGTGAGCATGTGACCACGCTTCTCTGGCCGAACAAATACCGCGCCAGAGGTCGCGTAGTAATGCGATAACACCCCGATACGGGCAAAGAAATCTTGACCATTAGCAAAGTGCTCAACATAGGGCACCGGATGGCCGTGCTCTGCCGTCAGCTGATAATCAATATGTAGGCTGTCTGCCACGCCGGCCAGACAATAAATTTCCAATTTATGAGCATGCTTGCGCAGCTCCGGATCTTTAAGAATTTTACGCACGATATAGCTGGAAATAATTGTGCCCTGTGAATAGCTCAGCAACACAATATGCTCATGAGTGAGCAACGCATTTTTCACAATATTAAATGCCGGCCCGGCCAGCTTGCCGTCTTTGCGCAAAGTACGTGCAGTCATGGCGTCCCATAGATCCCAAACCGCTCCATAGGTAGGAGTATGAATGAGATGAATAGGCCTATAAAACGCCTTGGCAAGCTCCTCTGCCTCCAGCAGCGCCATGGTGGGTGCCGTACAAATGCCGTTCAGAAAAAACCATTTGGTTTGCTTTCCGGTTGCCGGCCATACGTAACCTGGCGGCAAAATCACACGTGTTCCTTCAGAAGCAGAACTGCGCTGCGCCGGCAGTAACACTTGCCCCACTACGCTCAAATACTCCCAGCGACTCTGGTAGCTGGCGGGAGCAAACTCAGGGCGAGCTTCTTCGTCTGACCGTAAGGGAAAAATAATCCATGGTAGTGAACGGGCATTGCGCGCTATCAACCCAATATCACGGGCCAATGAACGACGATTTCGCACGAGTCGACCTGCAAGCGTACGGACGTGATGAAGTGGGGCCAGCAGGCCGCTAGGCTCAGACGCGAGAGAGTCGGGCATGATGCTCCGGAAAAATAAGATCAGAGAATGAAAACATAAATCAGGGCGCCCAGTGCAATTACCAGTGATAGCACAAGAACCAGCGCAAGAATCTGCGTATTGTCATCCCAGACAGATATCCCTTCCTCTTCCGATGCTGCAGTAGCAGATCCGGGCACATGCGGTGGCATTGTTTTGTAAAAAACCGCCGAATCATCTGGCTGCCGCATGCTGGCTGTATCGTGGGGCTCAGGAGCAATGATTGGCATCACGTAGTCAGACTGACCACTCTCTACCTGTCCTGCCTCCAACGCTTCGATAATGACACGTCGCGCCGTACGGTAATCTTCTGCGGAAAGACGCTCCTCGGCATACTGTCGCGAAAGCTGTCGTAACCGGGCATTTTCAACCAGATACTCGGTCATTACGCCTCCTCTATACGAACAACAACAATGCTGACATTGTCGCGGCCGCCATTGTGCAGCGCCTCATCCACCAAGTGCCGAACCGCATCACTCGGCAGCAAGGCCATCTTGCGCCGAATCACATCTTCAGCCACTTCGTTATAAAGACCATCACTGCAGAGCAAATACGTATCGTCTGCCTCTGGCGCAAATACGGCGGCATCGACCAGCAAGCGCTCACTGCCCCCTACGGCACGGGTAATCACATTCGACTTCGGGTGACTATCGGCTTCTTCCTGTGAAATTGATCCCGCATCCACCATTTCCTGAACAGCAGAATGATCACGAGAAAGACGACTAAGCTGGCCATTCCGTAGCCGGTAAAGACGTGAGTCGCCAGCCCAAAGACATATCCCAGTCTTCTCTGATAACAACAACACCACTACCGTGCTGCCTACCGTCCGCCCACTCAACTCCTGAGCGGCATAGTCGCGAAGCTGCTGATTGACGCTCATCAACGAGTCTTCAACCTCATCCACGAAGTCTGTCAGCGTCTCCGGGCGCTCCAACACCGAAAGGGGGTGGATCACGGCATGGCTGGCCACGTCACCGGCTGCATGGCCGCCCATACCGTCGGCCACCGCCCAAAGACCTACCTCTGGGCGCTCCAGCAGGGCATCCTCATTAATTCTGCGTTTGCTGCCAACATCCGTTGCTGCAGCCGAAATCCATTTGATCACGACAGCCTACCTGTAAGCGGAATTTCTAAAGTCTGGCGGAACTGTAACGCCTTGCCGTGTGTATTCACAATAAAAAGCACGGGATCTACTTCACCCTAATAATGGCAACGCCTCCAAGAAGCAGCGATAGGCCGATGGGCAGCCCCGCCGCTAGCAACGGAGAAAAGTCGTAAACCAAACTGGCATAGCCGAGGAAATCCTGGCCATAGCGGAACAACAAGCCGGCCAGCACCCCGGTCAATATACGCAAGCCCATGGTCACCGAACGCAGCGGGCCAAAGATAAAGGAACAGGCTATCAGCACCATGGATATAGTCGCGAGCGGCGCCAATGCCTTTTTCCAGAACTCTAGAAAATACACATCAGCACCCAGACCCTGCTGCTTTAGATAGCCAGCATACTCATACAGGCTGGTCAGCGAGAGGTACTCCGGGTTCAGTGTCACCATGCGAAGATAGTCGGGCGAAAGACGACTGCTCCAAGGCTCCCGCTCATAATGAACCACCGTACTGCTGCCATCCGACTCTAATTTTGTTTCCACCAGATCGCGAAGTTCCCAGCCATTACCATCAAAGTGCGCCTCGCGAACCTTGAGTCCCGACTGTAACTGCCCCGCCGCATCAAAACGAAAGAAGGCCAGATCGCGGAGAGTTCCAGCGGTCTCGACCGTCCCTACCCGCATGATCTCGGTACCTTCACGATGCCAGTAATACCGAAAAGAGTTGTCGCTAACTTGCTTTCCTTGGGCGATAGCACGTCGTGATTCCGCCATTTTTTCACTGTGCGGTACAACATATTGGCTGAGCAGCAAACCGGCCACCACTAGTACCAGCGAAGGCTTCAGCACCCACCAGACAATGCGTCGAATACTCACCCCTGCCCCGCGCATCACCGTCAGCTCAGAGTGAGTTGCCAGCATACCCAACCCCGCCATGCCCCCCACCAGTGCCGCAATTGGCAACATGTCATAGGCACGCCGTGGCGCGGTCAGCAAGATATAAAGCAGTGCCTGGGGTACACGATAGGTCGTGCTGAGATCTTCTAGCTCGGCAATAAATGAAAACACCATATCAAGGCCAAGCAGCAAAAACAGCACCAACAACATGGCCGATATCACCGTACGCGAAACATACCGGGATAATACGATCATGCCACCGCCCTCTTGTTGCGCAGCCGCTGCCAGCCAACTCGTAATGCGTCGAAGTTAAACACTCCCAACGTCAGCAACAAATAGCCTGCATGCACCAGCCAGATCGTACCGTCATCTAACTTTCCTTTTTCGACACTGTTGCGCACGGCGGCAATGGCAATCACATAGCTGAGATAAAGCAGGATGGCCGGAAAGAGCTTTAGGTAACGCCCTTGTCGCGGATTAACGCGGGAGAGCGAAAGGGCCAGCAAGGCAACGATGGGAACCATAATTGGCATTGATAAACGCCAAATCCACTCGCCCCGCGCCGCATTATTTTGCGGACGTTGCGCCCAAATGTCGGGGGTGCTGTAGCTGCGTATCTTGATGGGCTTTTCCAGTGCAACCGGTTGCGGCAGCAACACTCGATAACGATCGAAGCGAATTTCCCGACGCACCGGGTCTCCGGCAACCAGATCGTGGCGCACACCATCTTCCAATACGAGATACGCCTCACCGCCCTCCATCACGCGGCGGCCACGCTGTGCCTGCACCATGATTTCACGTGGAACTCCGTTGCTAACCGGGTGCTGCTCAAACAAATGCACGCCCAATAACTGCCGCCGGTCCTCCGATAGTCGTTCCGCATACAACATGCGGTTACCGATATGCTGAAACCGACCGGGCTTGACCAAGTCAAAGGTGTTTCGTTCCGCCTGTGCAGCAAACAAGCGCTCCGACTCAGCATTGCCAGAAGGCGTGATATGCGCGCTGGTCAGTGCCACCAACGCAGTGATCAACATGACTGGCCACGCCAAGTGCGTGGCAATCTTGGCGCGGCTTACCCCGCTTGCCGAGAGCACCGTCATCTCGTTGTCCATGTACATACGGCCAAAGACCAGCATGATTGCAATGAACATACCTAATGGCACAATCAGCTCAAGAAATCCCGGCAAGCGATACACCAGCACGGCCGTCAGCAAAGACACGTCCATGCGACCATCCGCCGCCATGCCAAAATATTTGATAATGCGACCGCTCATCAAGATGACAGTCAACACCAGCGCCACGGCCGTCGTGGTGCCCAGAATTTGTCGGGATAGATAACGTTGAATAATCACATGCGTTCAAGTCTGATGAAGAAAGTGGCGTTCCATTGGCAATGCAGCAAGTCCAGACGCTACACTCACGGGTTGGATAGGCCAATCTTGATTATCGGCCAAAGCCCCCTATTTGTCTTGCGAGGTCACGATGGAATTCACGCTCAAACTGTCAGCGCCGGTAACTGAAAAAACCGGTGTCGTTATTGTCGCCCAGTCCGTAAGCGAGCTATCTCCCTCTGCTCGTGCTTTGGATACCGCCAGTGACGGTCAGCTTGTCCGCGCCCTCAAGACTGCCGGCTTTGAAGGCAAACCCGGCCAGAGCCAGTTGCTGCCAGCCCTGCCGGGCATCATGGCCGATGCCGTATTGGTTGTAGGCACTGGTGATCTGAAGGATTTGGACTCTCGCGGCCTCCAGCGAGCAGCACTCACTGCCACCAAGGCACTGGCCTCGGGCCCCAAGAAAGCCGTGAGCTATCTGGCTGAATTGCCTATTGCCAATACCTCGCTCTCGGATCGCCTGACGGCCATCACCCGCGCCAGCGGTGAAGCGGCTTATCGTTTTGACACCTTTAAGAGCAAGAAAAACGGTAACAAGGGCTTGAATCACCTAACCCTAGCGGTGGACGACAAGTCTCAGGTTGCCGCGGGCAAGAAGGCGGTGGCGTGGGGTGAAGCACTTGCCTCCGGCATCAATACGGCCCGTACCTTGGGCAATCTGCCGCCCAATGTTTGCCACCCTAGTTATATGGCTGACCAAGCCAAGACACTGGGCAAGCGCAATGACAAGATGCTGCATGTCGAGGTGCTGGGCGAGTCCGATATGAAGAAACTGGGCATGGGCTCCTTCCTTGCGGTATCCAATGGATCAGACCAAGAAGGCAAGCTAATTGTCATGGACTATAAGGGTGGCAAGAAAAATGCTGCTCCGGTGGTGCTGGTTGGTAAGGGCATCACGTTTGATACTGGCGGCATCTCGCTCAAGCCAGGTGCAGGTATGGATGAAATGAAGTTCGATATGTGCGGTGCCGCCAGTGTGCTGGGCGTTATGTCCGCGCTGGTCGAATCGGGTCTGCCCATAAATGTGGTGGGCGTGATGGCCTGTGCCGAGAACATGCCATCCGGCGGCGCCACGCGCCCCGGCGATATCGTCACCACCATGTCCGGTCAAACCGTCGAAATTCTTAATACCGATGCCGAAGGCCGCTTGGTGCTTTGCGATGCGCTTACCTATGTGGCACGATTTAAGCCTGCCGTGGTAATCGATATTGCCACTCTTACGGGTGCCTGTGTTGTGGCATTGGGCAAAGTGGTTTCCGGCCTGTTTTCACCTTCGGACGAACTGGCCAATGCCCTGCTCGATGCAGGCCAGCAAAGTGGCGACCGCGCCTGGCGTATGCCGGTCTGGCAGGACTACCAAGATATGCTGGAGTCGCCTTTTGCCGACATCGCCAACATCGGCAATGCCCCCAATGCCGGTGCGATCACAGCGGCCTGCTTTCTGGCGCGCTTCACCAAAGAATACAACTGGGCGCATTTAGATATCGCCGGCACCGCTTGGCACTCTGGTGCTCAGAAGGGAGCGACCGGGCGTCCGGTGCCACTGCTGCTGCAGTACCTGAAGAACCGGGCAAGCTGAGGCCTCATGGAAATTACTTTTTACGTCCTTGCCGGTACGGATGTTGGTGAGCGTCTGCACACCGCGTGCCGCATCATTAGCAAAGCCTTTCAGCAAAAGCACAACATCTATGTGCATGCGCGTGACAAGGCCGAGGCGGAGCAGCTTGATGAGCTGCTTTGGACCTTCCGTGCCGAAAGCTTTATTCCCCACCATTTAGTGGGCGATGGCCCCACACCGCCACCAGCGGTGCGGATTGGCTGGCAGCAAATTCCCGCTGAAGCCCGTGATGTGCTGATTAACTTAAGCGCAGATGCACCCGAAACCCCTAACCGTTTCCGGCGCATTATTGAAATTGTGGGAGGCGATGAGCCGATGCGCGAAGCCGCCCGCAATCACTGGCGGCAATACAAGCAGCAAGGCTATCCTGTCACCTCACACAATCTCTGAGACCATCATGTTGGTAGCTGATCGCCCAATCACGGATTTGGGGCCTGACTTTGACCGCCGCTGGCGGAAAGCCTCGCTGGCATTTCGGCGGGAGCTGATAACGGAGATTCGCTCTATCTACCAGATGTTAGAGGATGCCGATATTCCTGTCTTGGGAACAGGTTCCGTCGTCACAACGGCAGCTCCATCGACCACCGCCCCTGTCGCCAAAAAACCAGTGCGACCACAGCAAAATAGCCTGTTTGCTAGCAACGACGCTGGTAATGCGCCGACAACCGACAATCCTTTTCTGCCCCAAAGCATTCGTGATCGTCTGCAGCACAGCCTTGCCCAACCTCCAGCGCCCCTAACAACACTGGCGCCCGGACTAAAACAGGCTCCGTACAACGCAGAGCCACTCAACACCGATGCTATCGGACTAGAAGCCGCGCTTCGCCAGCGCCTTGGCCCCGTCATCGACAACCTGATTGAGTCTCAGCTCGACACCCTGAGAAATGAACTACGCGTGCGCCTGCATGCCGAAATGGACCAGTTAATCGCAGAACATCTGCGCAAGTAGCACCCTAGCCGCTACCCGCACCAACCCGCCCCCGATATACTTATCGTTTGCCCTTCACGTTTGCGCAAGGCCGTCCTCATGAGCATGGAACCCACATTTAATCCCGCCGACATCGAGCGCCAGTGGTACGACACCTGGGAAAAAGCCGGTTATTTCAAGCCCTCCGGCGTGGGCGACCCCTACTGCATCATGATTCCGCCGCCCAATGTCACGGGCTCGCTGCACATGGGCCATGGCTTTAACAACACCATCATGGACACCCTCATCCGCTATCACCGCATGAAGGGGCGCAACACGCTGTGGCAGCCAGGCACCGACCACGCCGGCATTGCCACCCAGATGGTGGTAGAGCGCCAACTTGCGGCCGACGGCATTACCCGCCACGACCTTGGCCGCGATAAGTTTCTGGACAAAGTCTGGGAATGGAAAGAGCAATCCGGCGGCACCATCACCCGCCAAATTCGTCGCCTCGGCTCCTCCGTAGACTGGTCACGCGAACGCTTCACCATGGATGACGGCCTGTCCAACGCCGTCAAAGAAGCGTTCGTGCGCCTGCACGACGACGGCCTGATTTATCGCGGCAAGCGTCTGGTGAACTGGGACCCAAAACTGCACACCGCCATTTCTGATCTAGAAGTGCTGAGCGAAGAAGAAAAAGGCTCGATGTGGCACTTTCGCTATGCGCTGGAAGACGGCTCCGGTCATCTTACCGTCGCCACTACGCGCCCGGAAACCATGCTGGGTGACACCGCAGTTGCTGTTAGCCCGGACGATGAACGCTATCAGCACCTGATTGGCAAAAAAGTAAAACTGCCCGTCACCGGCCGACTGATTCCTGTGATTGCCGATGCTTATGTTGATAAAGAATTTGGCACCGGCTGCGTAAAAATTACGCCCGCACATGATTTCAACGATTACGAAGTGGGCAAACGCCACAACCTGCCGCTGATCAATATTTTTGATCTCGATGCGCACGTAAAAGCTGAATTCGATGTACTGAGCTACGCCAACGAAGTTGCACCTAATATCACCGCTCCTGCCGATTACGCTGGACTCGATCGCATTATTGCGCGCAAGAAA
>ERZ724520.55-NODE-55-length-55913-cov-18.997046_pt1 | contig 55913 bp, 44 predicted proteins | sample MGYA00376053_ERZ724520 | MGnify/ENA primary metagenome ERZ724520 (study PRJEB28724, sample SAMN07190886) | activated sludge metagenome | isolation source: activated sludge of sewage treatment plant in Hong Hong | place: USA: Christiansburg, Virginia | collected...
GTGTAAGGCCCACCTGGGTTCATGTTACTAATGTCGAAACGACCACTTGTACGACTTTGAACTCGATAAATAGTACCTGTAGCTACATGTGTAGCTGTTATAGTTGCACCAACTAAAGTTTCGCCAGTACTGGTTTTTACTGTCCCACTTAAACTACTAGTAGTACTTTGTGCAAAAGCAAATGCAGGCAATACTAATATTGCCAATACTAGTTGCATTAATTTTTTACTAAGCATAATGTTAATTTTTTCGGTTGCAAATAAAATAAATATTCACTGTACTTGAAAGATACAAATATTGCACAGATTTATGATTATTTTTTAATATAACTTAGAATTACTTTTGTTGCTTCTGTAGAAAAAATGTCATTAAAAAAGGTCGTATTTCAAAAGAAATACGACCTTTTTTTTATTTAGAAATAAGCCTTATTAAAACTAGTTCAATCTAAATTTAAAATACTATTTTTTAGAAAATGTATTTAATACCTATTTGTAATCCCCAAGTACTAGAATTAGATAGGTTATTTTGCCAAGGTTTAGTAACTAAAGCACCATTTAATTGTGCAAGGTTAAATGTTGGATTACCACTTCCATCGTAACCTCTAAATACAAGTGGGTTATTGTATGTGGTGATTTGTCTAACTCCCCAATTTTTATTTAATAAATTACCAGCATTTAAGATATCAAGTGATAATTGTAAAGTGTGTTTTTTGTTACCAATTGTTGTAAATAAATCTTGCAATATTTTAACATCAAATCTGCTGTACCAAGGAAGAAAAGCTTCATTTCTTCCTGCATAAGTATTCACTCTATTTTTTAAATATGGTGTATTATTAATAAATTGATTCCAAGCAGCTGATTGTTCAGCAGCAGTTCTTGCAGGGTTAGAACCACTTGCAGTTTGTGCAACAAAGTTTACATTTCTTGTTATGTATATTAAGTCTGTAGAACTATTTCCGTCATTGTTTACATCTCCATTATACACATAACTATAGCTACCTTGTTTTGATAATTCTCCAAATATTGAGATAGTAGTAGAAGCATGTTTGAAATAGTCAAACTTGTACGATAAATTACCAATAAATCTGTGTGGAGTTGAATATTGTGAGTTGTACAACTGTAGATCATTTTGAGTTAAAGTTGTTGCATTGCTGTTCCATACAGAACTTGCTGTAGAGCCTGGATTTGCAGTAACTTCTCCTGCATAACTTAGAGTGTATGCAAATGAACCATAGAATCCTTTTCTAGAGTTTTTAGTAAGTTGAACAGTTAATGAACCACTACTACCTTTACTAGAATTTTCTAAAACAATTGCAGTACCTAATGTAGAAATTGCTTTTCTATCTGCTGTAGTAACAAATCTAGGTCTTTGGTCTCCAAATGTTGAAGGAAGGAATCCATTAGTAGCTTTTTGGTTTGCATTTCTCATTACAACTGCATTAATATCTTTGGTGTATAATGCTTCCATGGTTAATAACCAATCATTACCTAAGTTTTTATCAAATCCAAGACTAGTTCTCCAAATTTGTGGAAATTTGAAATTCGGATCTGCTAAAACAATATTAGCGTTAGAAGGAAGTGTACCAGCAGTGTTTGAAAAATTACTTCTATATGCATCTGGATTCGGGTTAAATAAATAGTTACTCAACTGTGAAGCAGAAGTAATTGATACACTTGATTGATACATGAAACTATTAGATGGAATATTTGTTAAGAATACAAAAGGAATACGACCTGTGAACAAGCCAGTTCCACCTCTAATAACTAATTTCTCATCAGGAAGAGAATATCTAAAACCTACTCTTGGTGAAAAATATAATGAACTCTTAGGCCAGCTTCCTGTACTATAATTCTTAATTTGACCATCTTGTCCATAAAGGTTCAATGCTAAAATATTTGGATTTTCTAAAGGCTGTTCAGTATAAATTGGAGCATCTACACGTAAACCAACTGTCAATTTAAAATTGCTTGACAAATTCATTTCATCTTGGGCATATAATCCAAGTTGTCCAATTTTTAAATTTGCAGAATATACTGCAGGCTCAGAAGGAACTAAAGAATAAGTGTATGAAAAAGCAGCAGGTGCTTTGTTACTCATAAAATCATTCAATGAATTAAAAGCATAATAACTTGATGCAGCTGGCATAAACATATTGCCAACTCTTTGATATTCGTAAGTACCACCAATAGTTAAAGTATGCTTACCTGCATAATACATTAAATTATTTGTAATATTAAAAACGTCATTGATTACATCATTATTTCTAGTAAAAGGATCAGTTCCAGCAGACATATAATTTTGACCATTGTTGTTGAAAATGTCTATTGTTGGAAATGCAGTTCCACCAGGAATTGTTCTTGTTGATTGAATATTGGTAAGTGTTGCAACAAACTGATTAGAGAATTTGTTGTTGAAATTACTGAATAACTCTAATGCTCCCGACTTAACGATATCTTTAAATCCATAAGCTGAATTTGAAAAAGACATTGAATTAGGGCCAAATCTGCTATTCGGTAGTCTACTTATACTACTTGATGTTCCTACAACAGAAAATGAAGGGTTATTTGGTATACTAGTAGCATTTAATTGTTGATCATTATCATTATTTAATTCATTATACTTCAAAGTAAGTTTATTTGATGAATTAATATTCCAAGAAAGTTTTGCTAAAAACTTATAGTTCTTTACTTTAAAATTTGGGAAATTATCGTAAGAACCTGTACTGTAGCCATATTTGGTTTGCAAATAATCTGAAAATTTCTTTAATGAATCTATGCTAGTGTTTGAAACATTGCCATTGCCAGAACCACCTTTAGGGCTATAAGTAATACCAGGAGCACTTCTCTCTTCTGTTTCATAACTTAAAAAATAGAAAAGTTTGTTTTTAATAATTGGACCTCCAAGGGTTGCTCCCCATATTTTACTGCTCGATGCAACAGGATCTGGTAAAGTTATTGAACCTACTTTTTTACCATTATTATCTTGATTTCTGAAATAGTGATAAACAGAACCATGAATAGTGTTAGTACCACTTTTAGTAATTGCATTAATTGATGCTCCGGTAAAGTTGCCTTGTTTTACATCAAATGGAGATATATTAACAGCGATCTCTTCAATTGCATCTATAGAAATAGGATTTGCACCACCACCAGGAAGTGGATCAGTACTTAAACCAAAGTTATTGTTCAAGTTTGCACCATCAACAACTGTATTGTTATAACGACCATCTCTTCCTCCAAAACTGTTACCATTGGCTTGTGGAGTAAGTTTTGTAAAATCAGATAAACTTCTACTAATAGTTGGTAGGGTCTTTAATATAGCTTGATTAATTACTGTGCTTGCTCCAGTTCTGTCTGTTGATGCTTTTTTCTTTTGGGAGTTTACAGTTACATCATCAAGAGTTTTAGAGTTCTTGCCTACAAGAGCTGCATTAATTACAGTTGGCTCACCTAATGAAAGGTACAAATCAGTATAAGTTTCTGTTCTTAAACCTACAAACTCAACTTTAACAGCATAAGGGCCACCAGTTCTTAAACCATTTAGTGTGAATACTCCAGCTTTGTTAGATACAGTTTTGTAAACTGTTCCAGAAGGCTCATGAGTAGCAGAAACTGTAGCACCTTGAATAGGGTTGTTTTTTTCGTCTTTTACATTTCCGGAAATAGAACTAGTTGTTACTTGCGAAAAAGAAAAAATGGGTAATGCAATTAATAGAATAATTGCTTTAATTAATTTTTTACTAAGCATAATGTTAATTTTTTCAGTTGCAAAGAAAATGAATATTCACGTTACAAATACAACAATGTGTTAACAAATTATAACTTTATTTATTTGTGCATAAACTGTGTAATAAAACTTACTACTTAGTGCAGCACTTTACGAACTAAGAAAACTATTTGTCAATCGTATATTTTGCATAAAATGCCTTGTACATTTGCAGCCAATTAAGCAAAATAGTTATGTTACATAAAATTGAAGAGGCTATAAACGATATCAGATTGGGTAAAATGGTAATTGTGGTTGATGATGAAGATAGGGAAAATGAAGGCGATTTTATTATTGCTGCTCGTTTTGCTACACCAGAAGTCATCAATTTTATGAGCAAAGAAGGCAGAGGCTTAATTTGTGCAGCACTTACAGAAGAAAGGTGTGAGCAATTGGATTTACAGCCAATGGTGAGCTCTAATACATCCTTACACGAAACGGCTTTTACCATTTCTGTTGATTTGGTAAGAGCAGATACTTCTACTGGTATTTCGGCTCAAGATCGTTCAAAAACCATTCAAGCATTAATCAATCCAGCAACCAAACCTTCAGATTTAGGTAGACCTGGGCATATTTTTCCACTAAAAGCAAAAAATGGTGGAGTTCTAAGAAGAATTGGTCATACAGAAGCAACAATTGATTTGGCAAGATTGGCTGGTTTTGAACCTGCAGGTGTTTTAGTTGAAATAATGAATGAAGATGGTACAATGGCAAGATTGCCACAATTGTTAGAAATTGCTGCTAAGTTTAATGTGAAAATTATTTCTATTGAAGATTTAATTGAATACAGATTAAAACAAGATAGTTTGGTTGACGAATTGGTACGCATTAATATGCCTACAAAATTTGGCAATTTTACCATGGCTGCTTTTAAAGAAAAACTTTCGGGTGCCGAACATGTGGCTTTAATAAAAGGAAGTTGGGCCGATGATGAGCCTGTTTTAACAAGAGTGCATAGTAGTTGTTTCACTGGCGATATTTTAGGAAGTTTTAGATGCGATTGTGGCGATCAATTACAAAAAGCCATGCAAATGGTTAACGATGCTGGTAACGGAGTAATTCTTTACATGAATCAAGAGGGTAGAGGCATTGGCTTAATTAATAAATTGAAAGCCTATAAACTACAAGAAGAAGGCATGGATACTGTAGAAGCCAATGTTCATTTGGGTTTTGGTATGGATGAAAGAGATTATGGTGTTGGTGCTCAAATATTAAGACAATTGAATGTTACAAAACTAAAGTTAATGAGCAACAATCCTAAAAAACGTGCAGGCTTAGCAGGTTATGGATTGGAAATTGTAGAAGTAGTGCCTATTGAAATTGCTCCCAATGAGTTTAATGAAAAATATTTAACTACTAAAAGAGATAAAATGGGTCACGAAATTTTAGGACAAACGAGATAATTTAACTGATAAAAATTGGTTGTTGTTGTATAATCAATTTTATTTAAAACCACTCGATTGATTAATTTAGCATGAAATGCTTGTTGGTGTTATGTTTTCTGCTTTAATTTTTTTGCCAATTTTATTGAATGTTTTAATGAATTAATGCTCATCCAGTTACTGTGTGAAATAACAATATACTTAGGGTTAGGAAATTTTTTTTGTACTTTTTTAAGTGTAGTTTCATATTCCAATAAATTTGCATCTCCTAAATAACCTAAATTTTCAGCATCTACACCTTTTATTAAACATCCACCATAAAGTATTTTTTCTTTGTTAAACCAAGCTACAATATTGTCTGCGGTATGCCCTTGCCCTGGATAATAAACTTCAAAAAAATACTTTCCAATTTTAAAAGTGGTATCTCTTGTCATTAAAAATTCAGCTCTTTTTTTATTGTTCTGTTTGCACAATGTATCTGTAAGTTCAGTTGTGTAAGTTTTAATACCTTTTTGTTTGTAATATTCAAGCCCTTCAGATTTATCGCTATGCCAATGAGTAACAATACACAATTTTACTTCTTTATTGTGTTTTACTTTAATACTATCTAATAATGGCTGAAACTGAGTGGTGTCCCAAGGTGTATCAAATAATACAACACCCTCTTTTGTTAAAAGATACATTCCATTTGCTGGTACTTGTTCATTTTCATAAGTACTATAAGTTGTATAAACATAAAATTCGCCTGTTAAGTGAGAAATTGAAAGTTTCAACTTTTTGTGTTGTCCAAAAACATTGGTTACAGAAAAAATAAAGGCGAAAATCAACATAAACTGATGCATACTTTTTTGATTGGTTTATTAACTTAGTTAGAATTATTACTGTTTATGGGTAATTTGTTTAGCAAGCTTTTTAGGAGCAACCTCACAGTAGGCTGTTGTTAAGGCATCAATAAAAAGTGCTTTAGAAATTTTGCTTAATTCAATATTTGTCCAACCTTGTTTTCCCCATTTATTGTTAACAGGATAAATAATTGATTGATCAACTGATGAAAAAACATTTTGCTGAATTTCTGATAATTTAATACAAGCTCTTTTATTTAAATCATCATAGGTTGCAAATATTTTCTTCTTCACTCTAAAAGAAGTTTTTTCAAAATGAGCTTCCTCTTTTGTTTCGGGAAATGATAATGCCAATTTTCGAAACGCATCAATTTTAATCATTGTAGAATTTTATTTTTAGTAGCTTGTAATTGTTGTGCTTTGTTCTCAAATCCAAATTGTATGGCAGCTTCAAGTATATCAATACGAATATCTTTTAGCATTTTAAATCTAATACAATACCCTGTTACTTTTGCCTTGCCTAATTTTTCTCCATACTTTTTTGCTAAATAAGTTTTATCATCAATTCCCATAATATAAACAGAAATTCCTGTTGTGTTTGCACTCAATCCAACCTGATAAAATTCTTTGGTTTTGCCATCAGTATATTTGATGGTGTATAAACCATATCCAATATTGGGGTTAGAAACAATTTTATTCTCACTGTTTTTACCATCCAAAAACCACAATTTACATGTTGGCTTTAACTGTAAAATAATGTTGTGCAATGTTTGCATTTCACTGCGTTTTGGTTCAGGTTGACTATTTATATAATCTGTAATTTGACTTTCTATTTTCATAAAAAATAAGGAGTTGTTTTATTTACACTTTATTTTGAATTGATTTTTTGAACACGAAAATTATTTTTTCGATAAAGTATTTAACAAGGTTTCCAAGTAATTCAAAGTCATTGTAAATCCTCCCTGAAAGCCCATTGTTAATTGTTCTTCCATGCGTTCTAATGATTCATTAAAAATAGTAATACAAACTTTTGTTGTGTTGTTCTCTTGGCTAAAGCTGAGATCCCAATTTGAACCAGGTAAATGAGGATTTTCGTTTGCATCGGCAAAAGCATTGTGCATTTTGAAATTGGTTTTTGGACTAATGGAAGTATACTGTTGTAGCGACCAATGTTCTTGTCCTTCTGGACCAACCATTGCATAAAATCTTTTTCCACCAACTTCAAAGTTCATAAATTTTGTTCTTGATTCCCATGGTTTTGGTGCCCACCATTGGTCAAGAATTTCTTGCTTTGTAAATGCATCCCAAACCAAAGAAAGTTCTGCATTAAATTCTTTGTTTACGGTTACCGTTTTTGCAGTTTTGTCTACAATAAAATCGAATAATAGTTGGTTGCTCATTTTTTCTTTTTTTTAATTGTTGATAATACTTGATCGAGTTGATTGAATCGGGTTTCCCAAATTTTTCTATATTGTTCTAACCATTGATCAATTTCTTTCATCTTGTTAACTTCTAGAGAGTAGTAAATTTCTCTACCTTGATTAGCTTGTGTTACAAGCTCACATTCAGTTAAAATGCGTAAGTGTTTCGATACTGCTTGTCTTGTTGTATTGAAGTTTTCTGCAATGGCATTTGGTGTCATTGCTTGTACTGCAATTAATGCAATAATGGCTCTTCTTGTTGGGTCTGCAATTGCTTGAAAAATATCTCTCCTCATTTTTAAATTGGTTTGTACACTAACACAATTATTCCACACTCAAAATGTTTAACATCTTTTACACTGAAGTTTTGAAATGCTTTCAATTCTTTAAATATTGGCATTCCGTTGCCAATTGCTGTTGGATTAATAAATAAATAAAGTTCGTCTATCAATTTATTTTTGATTAACGATGAAACAAATGTTCCACCACCATAAGCAATTAGATCTTTGCCTTCTTGATTTTTTAGTTTTGTAACTTCAGCTACAAGCTCACCATTTGCAACAATTGTATTGTTCCAAATGGAAGTGTTTAGTGTTTTTGAGAAAACTACTTTTGGTGTTGTTGTGAATTTTACACCACCTTCATATTCTGGATTGTTGGTGTCCTTAACAACATTTGCCCAATGTGGAATAAATCCTTCAGCCAATTTTCTGCCCAATAATATTGTATCAACAGGTTCTGTAATTTCTCGAACATAGTTAACAATATCTTCTGTCCAAGGAAATTTCATCCAATCCATTTCTCCGTTTGTTCCAGAAATAAAACCATCAATGGTCATCTGCACTTGCAATTTTAACTTTCTCATTTTGTATGTTTTTAATTACGAAACTAATTGGTTGCAAATATATACGCAACTATTTGGTTTCGCAAATTATTTTTTTGAAATACTATTTCTTGAGTAGTATTTCTTCTAAATTTTTAATTGAAATTGTATAAGAAGAAAGAAGCGAAAATAAGAAAAGCAAATGGTGTAAGTTTAATGTAAAATGCGATAAACAAATTGCATGTAAACCAATTCTACTTTTTATCTTTTCTTTTTATTGCCATACAATTTGTGAGCTTTTTGTACCAATCTTAAAAATTCTTGCTGGGCATAATCGTTTGGTTTTGCAGCAGATTCTGCAAGTTTGTACACATCGTTAAAATTGTAATTTTCTGCATACTTCGATTTTTTTAATAAGCTGCCAAACATAGCAACTGATGTTGCAAATCGAAGGTTTTTATCTGCATTGTATAAATTGATTGTATTGTTTTTTAAAACCAATTGCTGATACGTATTTTCTATACTATTGGGCAATTTATATTGTAAAATTGCATTGCCTATAAGCGTTGAACTGTCTATGTTTTGGTTGGTTGGGTTAATTTCAAAAATTGCAATTAGTGTATGGCCACTACCAACTTCACCACCTTCTAATTCGCTTGTACTATCTTCTATAGATGTTCTTTTATTATCAAAACCAATTAATCTATAATCTTTAATTGCTGCCTCATTAAAATTGATATTTAAATATGCATCGTTTGCAACGGCATACAATGTTTTAGTAAACTCTGTTACCAATACTTTTTGAGCTTCGTAAATATTGTCGATGTAAGCAAAATTGCCATTTCCTTTTTTAGCTAAAGTTTCTAATTTGCTGTCTTTATAATTGCCCATTCCAACTCCTAAACAAGTTAAATAAATACCAGATTGTACTTGATAAGCAATTAAATCTTCTAACGATTTTTCTGAAGTAATTCCAATATTAAAATCTCCATCTGTTGCCAATATAACACGATTGTTGCCACCTTTAATAAATGTAGAACGTGCCGATGCATACGCTGTTTGAATTGCAGCTTCTCCAGGTGTATCGCCAGATGCAGTTAAAGAATCAATTACATTTTTTATAATTACTTTTTCAGCCCCACTAGTTGGATCTAAAATTCTTGCAACACCACCACCATAAATTATAATACTTACAGTATCAATGGCTCTTAGGTTATCTGTAAGCATTTTAAATGCACTTTGTAGTAATGGCAATCTATTGGGTTTATCCATCGATCCAGACACATCTATTAAAAAAACAAGATTGCTTGGTGGTACATTTTCTAAATTAAGTTTGGGTGCATTGAGCTTTAAAAACAACAATCTGTTTTCACTATTCCAAGGACAAGATGTTACGTATTGATTCATTAAAAATTCCTTCTCTTTCAATATTTCATTGGGGCTTCTAAAATCGAAGTAGTTCAACATTTCTTCAATTCTTACAGCATCAGTAGGAACGTTAATATCATTGTTTAAAAATCTTCTAGCATTGCTATATGAAGCTCTATCTATGTTTAAGGAAAAACCAGTTTCAGGATATTTTTTTGTATTTACAAAATCGTTTTCAATTAACGACGTATAGCTTTCTCCATTGGCATTAAAAAAAGAGAATTGTTCTTTTAATAAATTTTTTGTGATGGAGCTGAGTTTATTTTTCATTAAACTAGCAGTTGCAGGCAACATTTTTAATACCAAGTTTTGATATTGTTTGCTAACAACAGCTTTTTTTAATGTTTCGTATCCAACCAAACTTAATGTGATGGTATCTATTTCTAAAGGAGTAGGAATACCAAATCCACCAGAGTTTCCACTTCGATAAGAGTAGTTGCCTTTTGAAAATAAATTGATTTTTACATTCGGTAATGCTCTGCCTAAATCGTCGTTAATTTGACCCCTTAAATAGTATTGGGCATTGCTTGACGATGCAGCAATTACAAGCAATAAAAAAATGGCCAAAATTTTAGAAATTAGGCTCATGGTAATAATAGGGTTAATTCTTTCAGATATTAAACGTACAAATTAATATTTTATTGAAGCCGAAATTTATTCACCACCTTCTAACTGATAAATTTCTTTTAGATTTCTGCCTAAGCCATCATAGTCTAAACCGTAGCCCAAAACAAATTTATTGGGAATAACAAAGCATGCATAATCTACAGGTACTTCAAATTTTCTAGGTTCGGGTTTGTCTAATAAAACAGCAATTTTTAAGGATAATGGTTGCTGGTTGTGGAGTTGTGGCAAAAATGAATTTAATGTTTTGCCAGTATCAATAATATCTTCTAAAATAATTACATGTCTGTTGGTTAAATCAATATCTAAACCAATGGCAGTAACAACTTGACCAGAACTTTTAGTGCCTTTATACGATGCCAATTTTATAAAACAAATTTCTGCTTCAAAATTAAGAGCCTTAAAAAGATCTGATGCAAACATGAAGGAACCATTTAAAATTGCAATAAACAATGGACGTTTACCATCGTAATCTGCTTTTAAGTGCTGTGCCAATTCTTCAATTTTTTCGGCAATGGTTGCTGCATTTATATAAGGAACAAAAGACTTGTCGAATACTTTAATTGAAACCATAGAATTGTTTGAAATTATTTTTTTACAGTAACCGAACGAAGATAAACTTTATCGCCTTTTTTTATTGTACTGTTTTTTTGTAGTTTATTTAAACTTAAAATTGTTTGCAATTGTACACCTTCTATTTGGCTTATTTGATGCACTGTTAAATCGCTTTCTGCAACATAAAAATCTTTAGCACCTCTTTTCAATTTTCGTTGAGTAAAAATTAATTTATCGGTATCTAAAATATCCATTTCGTCAAAATCATTGTACTCTAATAAATTACTAAGCGATAAACCAAATTGATTGGCCAAAGACAATAAAGATGTACCTTCTTTAGCATACACAACTTTGCAGTGGTTAATGGTAAAAGTGCCTTCGGGATAAACACTTTTGGTTGGTGCAGTTTCATCCTTCAATGAAGTATTGGGGTTAATGACTGTTTCAGTATCTATATAACTTGTTTCTACTTCTTCAATAATTTCTGTTTCTGCTGTATGGGGAGTGCTATCTTTTGCTGCTGTTGCAACTTCTGTTACAACTGTTGGCTGCACTGCAACATCATTGGTTTCAGTATTGTTTAATGCTGCTAAAGTGAACTGGTGTAAATCGTAATCTTTTATAATTCTAATTAAACTCTGTGGATAGTTTTTTTCTGTAGCATAACCTGCTTTTTTTAAACCATAGGCCCAACCTTCATAATCTGTAGGTTGTAAACTAAATAAAAAGTTGTACCAAGGTCTCGATTTTAAAAAGTCTGAATGATCTTTGTAACTATCTGCTGCACTTGGATAAGCTCTAAAACATTCGCCTTTTTCATCATCATTGTGATAAACTTTTTCACCTGTCCATTCTGTTTTGCATTTAATACCAAAATGATTGTTGCTTTTTAAACACAATTCACTTTCGCCATAACCACTTTCTAACATGCCTTGAGCAAGTGTTATAGATGCAGGTACACCACTTCTTCTCATTTCTTCAATGGCAGCATCTTTATATTTTTTTATATAATTCGATCCCTTTTCACTTTGTGCAAAAAGAGAAAATGTACTAAACATTAAACAAATTAGTAAAACCAAATTTTTCATCTTCATCATTTCTTTTTAATCAATAACAATCCATCTCTTACAGTTAATAAAACTTGTTCAGTTCTATCATCATTTGCAACATGTTGGTTAAAAGCATGAATGGCTTTTGCATTTTTTCCTTTTATTTCATTCTCTAAAACCTGACCATGAAACAACACATTATCAGCAATAATAATTCCTTTATTGCTTAATCTTGGAACTATCAATTCGTAATAATCAATGTAAGCCGTTTTGTCTGCATCAATAAATACTAAATCCCATTCCACAGTTAAAGTTGGAATAATATTTTTTGCATTTCCAATGTGCAAAATTAACTGTTGAAAGTATTGGGAATTGCTAAAGTTTTGTTTTGCAGTTATTGCATCTTCTTCTCGTAATTCAATTGTATGTAAAATGCCTGTTTTAGTTAAGCCCTTTGCCAAACACAATGCACTATAACCAGTAAAAGTACCAATTTCTAAAATTGATTGTGGTTGTAGAATTGAACTAATAAAAGACAAAAATTCTCCTTGCACATGACCACTAAGCATGTGTGCATGTGGATGATTTTCAGTTGTTTGCTGATGTACGCCTTTTAAAAAATTATTTTGTGCCGATGTAAATTGTTGTGCATAATCTTCGGCAAGTGCATGAACAATATTCATGCAGCAAAGTTAAGCTTTTGCTTTTGTTGGTGTTGATATGAACCATAAACCTACAAAAGTGAGTATGCCATTAATAATTAGTAGTTCAATACCAATTTTAAAACCACCGAAAACAGATTTTGATGCATTGATTAAGCTGTCTGCAAAATTGCCAGTTAAACTTAATTTATTTACAAACCATTCTGCATTGTTAATTAAATCTATTCCAATAGACAATAATGGAGCAATTAAACAAACTGCAATGGCATACTTATCGTTTAATTTTCGTTTAGTTAAAATACCAAAAGAAAATAAGCCCAACAATGGTCCATAAGTATAGCCAGCTACTTTTAAAATAACATCAATAATCGATTTGTCATCAATCCATTTAAACATCATAACACAAATAAAGAATACAATACTGAGTGTTAAGTGCACAGTTAAACGAGTTTTTCTCTTTTGTGCTTCAGTTAAATCGTCACGTCTTTTCAATCCTAAAATATCTATGCAAAACGACGATGTTAATGCAGTTAAAGCTCCATCGGCACTTGGAAATAATGCAGAGATTAAACCAATAATAAAAATTACTCCAATAGCAGTAGATAAATGATTGCCTAAAGCAATTGCAGGAAACAAATCATCGCCTTTAACAGCAATATTGTTTGCACCTGCATACAAGTACAAAAGTCCACCCATTAATAAAAATAAAAAGTTTACAAAAAGCAATACAAAGCTTAAAGTCATTACATTTTTTTGGGAATCTTTTAAGGTGCGTACCGAAATATTTTTTTGCATCATTTCTTGGTCTAAGCCAGTCATAGCAATGGTTATAAATGCACCACCTAAAATTTGTTTCACAAAAAATGCAGATGAGTGATAATCTGTGTTAAACAGTTTGGTCATTCCCTTTGCACTTAATTGATCAATGCTTTGTGTTAAGCTTAAATCCATTTTGCTCATCACAGCAATTATACAAACTACCAAACCAACCAACATACAAGTGGTTTGAAGCGTATCTGTATAAATAATTGTTTTTACACCACCTTCAAAAGTGTACAACAAAATAAGTACCAATATAACCAAAGAAGTAGCCCAAAATGGTATACCCATTGAGTCTAAAATAAAAATTTGCAAAATGTTTATTACCAAATACATTCTAGCTGTTGCACCCAATGTTCTTGATAAAATAAAATAAGTAGCACCCGTTTTATAACTATTGGTTCCAAACCTGTGTTCTAAATAATTGTATATAGAGGTAAGGTTCATTTTATAATACAATGGCAACAGCACATAAGCAATTACCAAGTAACCTAAAAAGTAACCAATTACTACCTGAAAATATTGAAAACCAGCACTACCAACAGTTCCTGGAACACTTACAAAAGTTACTCCACTTAAACTTGTGCCAATCATACCAAAGGCAACCAACATCCAATTGCTGCTTTTATTGCCAATAAAAAATGAATCGTTGTTAGAGTTTTTACTTGTAAACCAAGCAACTGTTAATAAAATTAAAAAGTAACCTATCACAAAAGAAAAGAGTAATACTGGGCTCATATTTTTGGCAATTAGGATGGAAATATAAAAACTTTATTTGAACATAAATATAAAACTTGCGGTTTTTTGATGGATGAATGCGTTTTTATGCAAGATGTTGCATATTAAAGCCATAACTTATACAGAATCATACGATAACTTAGTGGCTATTTGAAGCTTTTCCTTATTTTTCGGCTGTGAATTATTTTCAACTTTTTTTTTATGCCGCCGATTATGGCTTAAGTGCTTTTAAACAATTGAGGTTTATCCAGCATTACTTAAAACCTATTGTTGCCAAGTTGTGCAATCAATTAAATTACCCCTTATCTAAAAAAGAACAAAAGAAAGTAGATTTTTATTACCCTTTGTTCAACCATATAGTCAACTGCGAAAATTATTTGTGTATTAAAGGAAGAAGATTAAACAATGCCGAAACCAAAAGAATGGCAATTATATCGGCAATGGCCACTTTGTACGATGATTTAATTGATGAAGAAAAATGGGAAGTAGAACAATATTTTCAAATTCTCAATAAAACATTACCACAAAATTTACAAACGCCTAAAGTAAAATTAATTTTTGCGTTAGACAATGAATTGCAACAAATTTGGCAGCCAACACAACAATATATTGATGCGTTGAAGTTGGCTATTGAATGGCAAGTAATCAGTTCAAAACAATTAAACTCAAGCATTACCTTAGAAGAAGTGTTGCACATTTCTGCTGAAAAATGTGGCAACAGTTCTTTACTATGGGCAAGTATTATGGATGAAAAATGGTTGCCCGAAGACAATGCTTTTATTTACCAAAGTGGTTATGTAGGGCAAATAGTAAACGATTTGTTTGATGCTTTTAAAGATAGAGAAGATGGCGTTTTTACCATTGTTAGAAAAACTGCATCAATCGCTGAAGTAAAAAGAATTTTTCTGCAAGAATGTGCTAAACTGCATCAAATGATTGAAGAAACAAATGTTTCCAACTACAGAAAAAAAAGGACTATTCGCCGAATGGCTTGTATTCATGCATTTGCATTGGTATCGTTAGAGCATTTACAAAATACTGAAAATAAATATGGATTGCCATTAGATTGGAACAACGCTTTAAGAAGTGAATTGGTTACTGATATGGCTTTTTGGAACAATAAATTTATGCTATTAAAAAAAGCTTGTTGGTTGGCTAAGCTGAGATAATATGTATTCCTACTTTGTTGTTCTGCATTTTTAAATGTTTACAATTTAGTTTGTTTATTTTTACACTATACGTATGGCAATTGTATTATTTGATAATCAATATAGAAAAAAACTTTTTCCACTTACTGCAATAAAAGCTGTAGCAGATTTACGTATTGGCATATTGACAATCAAAGAATGGTGGGAGCAAACAACTCAACTGCCTGTTTATATTCAAACAGAAAATTATTTACAACCTTTATATGCTACAATTCCAAACGAAGAACATTTTTGGGTTGACGCAAGTGTGATTGCAGATGAATTTTTGGTTCAACAAATTTTAAATCTTAACTCTAACCAAGCAATAGCCAATGAAGTTGGATTAATTGCAGGAAGAGCAACAATTGCAGTTAAGTTTAAAAATATTCAATCGCTTGCATTTTTTAATATTATTCAACAAGTTGATCATGTTAAAAGAATAGAATGGAGCCATCAATTGTTTCAATTCAATGAAAGCTTTATACAGCAACACTTTCAGCTGCTAATAAAAAACAAAGTTTCGCAACCAATTTCTTCAACCAATCAAGTCATTAATCCGAGTAATATATTTATTGAGGAAGGAGCAACTGTTGAGTATTCAATGTTGAATGCTTCAACTGGATCAATTTATATTGGTAAAAATGCAATCATAATGGAAGGTTGTATTGTACGTGGTCCATTTGCAATGGTGAACAATGCTGTGTTGAAAATGGGTGCTAAAATTTATGGTGCAACCACAATTGGGAAAAATAGTGTTGCTGGCGGAGAAATTAAAAACGCAATTTTAGGCGATTTTAGCAATAAAGCACATGATGGATATTTGGGAGATAGTGTAATAGGAGTGTGGTGTAATTTGGGTGCAGGAACTAGCAATAGCAACATTAAAAACACGGCTAGTGAAATAAAAATTTGGAACGATGGTAGCAATGATTATCAAAATGCTGGTCAAAAATGTGGTGTTGTAATGGGCGATTATACAAGGGTTGCAATAAACTCTAGTATAAACACTGGTAGCAATTTTGGCGTTTGTTGCAATGTATTTGGAGAGGGATTATTGCCTACGCTTATTCCACATTTTTCTTGGGGTACGCATAGTGCATCAAAATATCAATTAGAAAAAGCAATTGCAGATATTGGCAATTGGAAGCAGTTAAAAGGAAAAATTTTTACAACAGAAGAAATTGCAGTACTTACATGTTTATACAAAAAATAAGTTAGCATGAAACAATTTGAATATAAAACAATCAATTTGCCAACTAAAGGGTGGATGAGCAAAATTGATACTGAAACTTTAGTGCAAGAGTTAAATACATTGGGTAAACAAGGTTGGGAAGTAATTACAGTAAATCATCCTTTTCAATCCAATCCCAAACAATCATTTATTTTATTAAAAAAAGAAAAACTATAAATCATGCGTAAACAAATTGCAGCAGCCAATTGGAAAATGAATTGCACACTTGAGCAAGCAGAAAATTTATTAAATGAACTTGCCGTTGCCAATGTAAATTTCTCAGAAAATCAACTAGCCGTTTTTGCAGTTCCTGCCCCATATTTATTATTGGTAAAGCAAAAATTAGCCAATACAAAAAATATGTTTGTAGCTGCACAAAATTGTTACACTCAAAAAAGTGGAGCATTTACAGGTGAAATAAGTGCTGAAATGTTGCAGAGTATGGGCATTCAGTTTGTATTAGTTGGTCACTCAGAAAGAAGAGAATATTTTAATGAAGACAATGCCATGTTGGCTAGTAAAGTAAATATTGCTTTAGCATACAATATTCAACCAATATTTTGTTGTGGAGAAGCATTGGCTATTAGAGAAGCCGAAACTCAAAACGAATTTGTAGGCAAACAATTGGCAGAATCGTTGTTTCATTTAAGTGCAGATGAATTACAAAAAGTAATTATTGCTTACGAACCAATTTGGGCTATTGGTACTGGCAAAACTGCTTCTAGCCAACAAGCACAAGATATGCACCAACACATACGTCAGGTATTGGCAAAACAATATGGTGAATTGGTTGCCAACAATATTTCAATTTTATATGGTGGAAGTGTAAAAGGCAACAATGCTGTTGAGTTATTTGCTCAGCCAGATGTTGATGGAGGTTTAGTAGGAGGAGCATCGTTAAACGCTACAGAATTTACTGCCATTATGAATGGATTGCGATAGCTATATAAGATATATTCGATACAAAGGATGTAATTAAGCATCCTTTTTTTATTCCCCAAAAAAATAAATTATATTATTAGCCTATATGTCTTTTATTTGTAAAAAATATACAAAAATGAAAAAAACTTTTTTATTGGTATGTGCTATTGCTGTTTTTGCAAGTTGCAAAAAAAATGATGACGATACAGAAGTAACTTTAGACATTAGTGTTACAAACATTGTTGGTTCGTACAAAATAGCAAGTGTAACTCTACTAGCTGGTGGAACATCAAGAGATGTGTTAAACGATAATACTTTTTTTGAAGCATGCGAAAGAGACGACGTTACTGCTTTTGCTTCAAATGGCACATATACAATTACCGATGCAGGTGTAGTTTGCACACCTCCAACAACCGATAATGGTGCATATTCAGTTAATGTAACTACCAAAACAATAACCATTGATGGTGAAGTAATGAAAATAGAATCATTAACAAATAAAAAAATTGTTGTTTCTAAAACTTCTGGTAGCGGTGCAAGTGCAATAACAATGACTTCTACTTTAGCTAAACAATAATTTTTTGATATAATATCAAAATCGTATTGAATTGAATTAAACAAGCTTAGTGAAACAATTTCACCAAGCTTGTTTAATTAGACAAATAGCCAATAAAAAACTAACTATTTTTTATAAAATTATCCAAGAATACACAACAAAAAAGGTGCATAAAGCACCTTTTTTCTATAACAATAAAACATTTATTTATTTGGAATCTATTTTCAATTTTATGGTGGTTTGTCCATCAAGAAAGCTGCTATATTTTGCAATTACTTCTGCAGTTTGTTCAACATCATTAATAAATAATTTGCCATTGGTATATTCAACTGTTGCAGACTCTTTAATTAATCCATCAACTTTTAATTGTGCAATAAAAGCATCGGCATTTGCATCCTTATTGCCAGTAGAAGTTAATTTTATTTCTACGCTTTTTTCAATTTTATGAGCACCATGATTTGCTTTTGTGCCATGTATTTGTGCCAATGATGGAGCAATTACCAACGAAACAATACTCATTAATTTAATTAAGATGTTCATTGATGGACCAGAAGTATCTTTAAAAGGATCTCCAACAGTATCACCAGTTACAGATGCTTTATGTGGTTCAGATTTTTTGTAAAACATCTCACCATTTATTTCAACACCTTTCTCAAAAGATTTTTTTGCATTGTCCCAAGCACCACCAGCATTGTTTTGAAACATACCCATTAAAACACCACTTACAGTTGCACCAGCTAAAAATCCACCCAATGCTTCAGGACCTAAAATAAAGCCCATTAATAATGGAGAAACAATAGCAATTGCACCTGGCAACATCATTTTCTTTAAAGAGGCTTCTGTAGAAATAGCCACACATTTATCGTATTCAGGTTTACCAGTTCCTTCCATAATTCCAGGAATGGTTCTAAACTGACGACGAACTTCTTCAACCATTGCCATTGCAGCTTCTCCTACAGCTCTAATTGCTAGAGAAGAAAATATAAATGGAATCATAGCACCAACAAATAAACTTGCCAATACTTTAGCTTTATAAATATCAATGCCTTCAATACCAGCAACACCAACAAATGCAGCAAATAATGCCAATGCTGTTAACGCAGCAGACGCAATAGCAAATCCTTTACCACTTGCAGCAGTTGTATTACCAACAGCATCTAATACATCTGTTTTTTCACGAACATCGGCTGGTAATTCACTCATTTCTGCAATACCACCAGCATTATCAGCTATTGGTCCAAAAGCATCAATCGCCAATTGCATAGCTGTAGTTGCCATCATACCTGCTGCTGCAATAGCAACACCATATAAGCCTGCACAAGCATAAGAACCCCAAATACCACCAGCCAGTACTAAGATTGGCAAGAATGTACTTTCCATACCGATAGCTAAACCACCAATTACATTGGTAGCATGACCAGTTGCACTTTGACGAATGATAGACATTACAGGACGCTTGCCCATTGCTGTGTAATACTCAGTAATAATACTCATTAAAGTACCCACTGTTAAACCAACACCAATTGCACCTAAAACGCCATTTCTTGTAAATTCAAGTCCACGTAAAGTCATAGGAGCTTCTGGTAAAATATAATATACTAAACCAACACAAGCAATTGCTGTTAAGATAATTGAACCCCAGTTACCCATGTTCAATGCTTTTTGAACATTGTGTGTATTAATACCAGCTTTATCGCTAACACGAACAAAGAAAGTACCTATAATTGAAAATACAATACCTAAACCAGCAATTAGCATTGGTAATAAAATAGGACCATAACCACCAAAATTATCTATTGATAATGTTTCTTGACCCAATACCATGGTTGCTAAAACAGTTGCAACATAACTACCAAATAAATCAGCACCCATACCAGCAACATCACCAACATTGTCACCAACATTGTCTGCAATTGTTGCTGGATTACGAGGATCATCTTCAGGAATTCCTGCTTCAACTTTACCCACTAAATCTGCTCCAACGTCTGCAGCTTTGGTATAAATACCACCACCCACACGAGCAAATAGAGCAATGCTTTCAGCACCCAAAGAAAAACCTGTTAATACTTCAATGGTTCTCAACATATCGTTAGAGCTAACCAATTGTGCAGTAAAGTATACTTTAAAAATAATGAACAAACTACCCAAACCCAATACAGCTAAACCTGCAACACCTAAGCCCATTACAGCACCACCAGTAAAAGACACTTGCAATGCTTTTGATAAACTAGTACGTGCAGCTTGTGCAGTACGTACATTGGCTTTTGTTGCTACTTTCATTCCTATATAACCTGCAACAGCACTACAAATTGCACCTATAATAAATGCAATGGAAATACTCCAATGACTATTGGGGTTTTTGCTGGCCATAAAACCCAACAATAAAGCAACAATGATTACAAAGTAGGAGAGTATTTTCCACTCGGCTTTTAAGAAAGCCATTGCACCTTCGGCAATATAATTGCTGATTTCTTTCATGCGGTCGTTACCAGCATCTTGTTTAGAAACCCAATTAAACTTAATCCAAGTATACAATAACCCTAAAATACCCAATGCCGGTACGGCAAGCAATAACATTTTGGTAGACATAAGCAAGAATGATTATTTAAAAATGTTGGCAAAAATAGGGGGATATATGTAATAATTACATTTACGCAATCGATTGTGGAAACTAATTTTTAAGAGTGTTCACCAAAGGAGAAGGATATTCTGGTGTAATTGTTAATTTAGGTGCAATTAATTACCTTCAAAACTCAACCACTTTATAGTCTACTTTAATTTGTATTTCGGAAAATAATATTGCTACAATGAAACTATCTATTACCGCTGCTAAATTGTTTTTACAATTGTTGAATGGAGAAAAACTCAGTGGTATTGCACTAAAACAAACTGCAATTGGAAAAGCTTTACAAGATGGAGTAGTACAGCAAATACGAAATGGAAAAAATAGATATATTCTATATTTAACTGATAAACAGTTGTTTGAAAAGTATATTTCAAATTTATATGGAATTGAAAATGTTGAAATATATCTTCAAGAATTATACAATGTAGCAACCAGAAAATCTACGTTGGTGAAAGTTGCTTCATCAAGTAAACTTAAAAAAGTAAGAAGTTTTAAGGGGTTTTTGGTGAATACATTTTCACCGGTTCACACAATACTCAATCAACAACCTTTTGTTGTTGAACCATTAAATGGCAGCTTTATTTTTATTAGTGATTTTGAAAATTTTATAATCGATGAAAATGTGGTGATTGTTGGAGTTGAAAATGCTGAAAACTTTAAATACATTCATCAACAAGCTTATTTATTTAACAATCAACATGTTTTATTTGTTGCTCGATATCCACAAACACAACATGCCGATTTGTTGAATTGGTTAAAATCTATTCCAAACAAATATCTACACTTTGGCGATTTTGATTTTGAAGGCATTCGCATTTACTTACACATGTATAAAAAACATCTGAAAGAAAGGGGTTCTTTTTTTATTCCTTCTAATTTGGCTGAATTAATGCAAGCGAATGGCAATAGAAATTTATACAATAATCAACTATCTACTGCACCTAAAGAACAAGAGATGCCTGAGGTTGGGCTACAACATTTAATACATTTATTGCATACATATAAAAAGGGATTGGAGCAAGAAGTGTTAATTAAAAATGAATAACCTTATTCAGGGTAAACCATTGCATATTCAATTTGGTTTTCTTTACCATAATCATCGGTTACAGAAAACTCTAACTCATACATAGAAACTAGCTGACAAAATATGGTCAACTTTTCATCCATTAAAACTGTTCTTGGATAATTGTATTCCATAACAAACTGGTACAAGTTTTTATTAGAAGCCGCAAAACCATTTCTCATGGCTTGAAGGTTAATAAAAATTTCTTCTTCTGTTTCTGTTTGTAAATAAGCGTCAGAAATACCTTCAGCAACCGGTAAAGCATTTCGTTTACCTTGCTTTAATTTTAAAGCAACTTTTTCAATGCTATTTCTGGCTTCATCGGTTTGTAAATTGTCTAAAGACAAACGCAAAGGGTAAGCAGGTTTCGCTTCAAAATTTACAGCATTGCTTTTTTGTAAAACTTCAACCAAATTGGTTTTGGCTTTTAACTCAAATTGATCTTTTAAATATTTTACTTGCTTAATTTTTTCAACCAATCTACTTTGAAATTTTACTTGGTTTAAAAACTCAATTACTTGTTTTTGTGTTTCAATTAAATTGTGTCTGGCTTCTGTAAGTTTTAATCTAAGTTGAGAAGTAATGTATTTCAACTCATCATCCATTGCAGTTTTAAAGAAGGTTTGTTCTTCTTCGCCCAAAATCATTCTTTCGGTTTGTTCAATGAGTTGTTGTATATCTTTTCTTTTTTGATCGAAACTTTCTAAACGAACAATTTTTATTTTATAATTGGGTTCACTTTTAAAAGCATTTTCAATATTTCTATTTAAGTCTATTATGTTGCGTAAAGTAATTCTACCAATTTTACGCATGGCCGATTTTACTTGCTTTAAATAGCTGTATTTTCTTTGCTCATTATTTTCTTGTAAATAAAAGTTGATATTTTGTTTTACTTGTCCAATATTTTCTTGAATGTAAGCAGTATTAATTTCTTCGTTTACTTCTAAAATTTGTTCAAAAAAGCCAAGGTATTGTTCGTCTAATTCAATATAAGCACCACTTTGCCTTAAAACACCTTTTGCAATTAATATTTCAACAACTTCTTCATCGGCAAGTTCTAATGCCATTTCATATTTGTAAGCAAAAGATTTTCGCTTTTCAAACATTTCTGTTAGCAATTCTTTTGTTCTTGCTAATAAGTTTAAGAGTTCTTTTATATTGGTAAAATGCAACATGCACCATCATTATTTGGGCTGTGAATATAGTAGTAGCAAATCAATGAGAATTGTTTTTTTTAACTAAGTTGAAAAACTGCTTCATGTTGTGGAAAAATACCATAGAATTTAAAAAGCCAATTTTACTTCCCATCCATAGATAGGCGGGTTTTTTGTATTGTCACAATTATAATCTTGTTTAGAAAGAATTGAAGTAGAACAATTGGAAATTTTAAAATGTGTAGTAAATTTTTTGAGATAAAATGGGCTGTCTAAAACCAATAAGAAGAACAGAATTAAGAAAGTTAAAAAATATATTTTCATGTTATAATTTTAATAAAACGGTTTCATCATTCAAAGAATGATTAAGTACATTGAATAAACTATTCACTATACGATTGCTAAATTAAAATGTTACAAGTTCAATTAAAAAAAGCAGATGAATGATTTATAATATTTCAAGATTTGGAGCGTCTTATTAAATTTATTTAATGAAATTGATATGTACATTTTTTGAACAAAATGGCAGTATCTGAAGTAATTAAAATTTTGGCTAAATAGGGTTTACCAACCATTGCTTAAACCTTCTTCTAAAGCTTTTCGGTATTTAAGCAAATTAAATTGATAATAATTTGGCGATTTATGTGGAACCCCTTTTTTAGTCTCATCTAGTTTATCTAAAATATTGTAGCCAAGTATTTTTCGTTGAAAGTTTCTTCTATCTAACTTAATTCCTAAAATGGTTTCATACAATTTTTGTAGTTCGGGCATTGTAAATTTTACAGGTAATAAATTATATCCTATGGGTTGATAACGCAATTGTATACGTAATGCTGCTAGAGCTTTATCTAAAATTTTCTTGTGATCTAAAATAAACTCTGGTAAATTACTTAATTCCCACCAGGCATAATTTTCGGTAAGCGATTCGGTATTTTGTTGTACTTCTAAAAAATCTACTAAAGCATAGTACCCAACTGTTACAAATCTTTGAATAAGCCAATGTTGATCATCAACAGTTAAACCATCATTCAATAAATCTTCTAAATGAAATTCTTTTGAATATCTTTCTGTATCTCCAAAAACATGAAATTGTTGCAAAAAAACATCATTTAAGCCAGTTCTATCTTTCAATACTCTGTAGGCAGCTGCATCGCAAGGTTCATCTTTACTCACAAAACCACCTGGCAGAGACCACATATCTCTGTATCTATGTTTTATTAATAAAACTTTTAACTCTCCTTCATGAAAACCAAAAATTACGCAGTCTACCGATACCGATGGTAAAAATCCATGTTCTCCAACCTTTATTAAGGCATCTAAACGCTCGTTTTTGGGTATTTTAGTTTCAATCATTTCAATAATAATGTTCAAAAAAATAAATTTTTTTTGGTTCTGTGAAATATAATTCAATATATTGCGTCTGATTGACACAATGAAAGCGTTTGATATAACAACTAATTGTGTGAACTTCTTTTAGCAAATACAAGCAAAATACGATTGTTTAACCAAAAAATGCTTTATGAAAAAGTTATTTAGTGTCCTTGCACTATTTGTTTTTGTTTCAGGGCTTTCGGCCCAAGTTTTAGTAAAAAATACCAATAATGGAATGAAATTATCGGTCAATGATAAAGATTTTTTCATTAACGGAATAAATTGGGATTACTTCCCAATTGGAACAAACTACAACTATAGTTTATGGAATCAGTCCGACGATCTCATTAAAAGAGCTTTAGACAAAGAAATGTCCATGTTAAAAAATATGGGTGTTAATACCATTCGTCAGTATACCGGAGTTCCAGCTAAATGGATTAAATACATTTTTGAGAACTATGGTATTTATACCATGCTCAACCATTCATTTGGCAGATATGGTCTTTCTATTAAAGGTCGTTGGGAGGCCAATACAGATTATTCTAATCCATCTGTAAGAGAGTTGTTGTTGAAAGAAACCAAAGAAATGGTAAGCCAGTATAAAAACACGCCAGGTTTACTTTTATTTCTTTTGGGAAATGAAAATAATTATGGACTTTTTTGGCGTGGTGCAGAAACTGAAAATATTCCGTTACAAGATAGAAACTCTACAAAAGATGCAGTTTTCCTGTATAAATTGTTTAATGATGCTGCAAAAGAAATGAAGGCTTTAGATGCTACTCATCCTGTTTCTATTTGTAATGGAGATTTATTGTTTTTAGATATTATTGCAAAAGAGTGTAAAGATGTAGACATACTTGGAATCAATGTTTATCGAGGATCTACTTTTACCGATTTGTACGATAGAGTTGCAAAAGAATATGGCAAACCAGTTATTCTTTCAGAATTTGGTAGCGATGCATACAATACTCAAGCCAACAAAGAAGATCAAGAATATCAAGCAAAAATATTAATTAGCAATTGGAAAGAAATTTATGTCAATGCTAGTGGAATGGGTAAAAACAACAATAGTTTAGGTGGTTTTACTTTTCAGTTTAGTGATGGTTGGTGGAAAACTGGGCAAACTACAAATTTAGAGGAGCATGATGTTACAGCATCTTGGGCAAACGGAGGTTATACGAATGACTTTGTAAGAGGCGAAAACAACATGAATGAAGAGTGGTTTGGCATTTGTGCAAAAGGAAAAACCAGCGAAAATGGAACTTACGATTTATATCCTCGTGCCGCATATTATGCTTTAAAGCAAGTGCATCAATTTAATCCTTACACAGCAAAAAAAGAGAATATTAATTATATAGATAATATTCAAATTACCGATGCAGTGCTTTTGGCAAGAGGTGATAAAGCTGCTTTACAAGCAGAATCAAAAGGCAATTTGTACTTAAGCGATTTACAGGCAAACTTCTCTACTTTTAGTACAGGTGGCAGTTTAATAACTACTCCACAATCTACTGAACCTCCACTACAAAATGGATATCCAAATAGGTTAGGTTTCGATCAAATGCAATCTTTTAACATTGGTATTACAGCAAAGCCTGCACCAAATGTTACTGCGAATGTTCAATTTAATATTTTGGGTAATGTTGCAGAAAATCCAATAGATGAAGTTTTTTATGAAAATAGAGGCAGAAAAATAACTGTAAATACAGATAACGGACCTGTAACTATGAATTCAAACAATCGAGTTCAATTGTATAGAGCAAGTTATAAGTGGGATGCAAAAGATTTTAAGCTTACTGGTTTTTATAGAACTGGCCATTACCATTGGGCTTATGAAGGAGATTTCTTTAATCTTTATCAAGAAGCCAATTATGGACCTAATATAGATATCTATAATGGTGAGGCTCCATTTGGTTTTGAAATAGAAGGTAAAAAAGCTTTGAAAGGTTTAAAGGTAGCTTTTGGACCCGAACTTTGGTGGGGTGCTAACCCGGCTTTCTTAGCAAAATACAATACACAAATTGCAAAGTTTAATGTTAGTGCTATAGTACACGAGGATTTAACACAACGTAGCGGACTACAAAGTTCATTTGCTATACCAATGCCAAAAACTAGAAAAGTTGCTTTGAGTATTGCAAGAAAGTTTGACAATTTTGGAATTGAAATTGGAGGTTTATGGGCAGGTCAGCCATTAAACGGAAGAGAATTTCAGTTAGAAAGAGAAGGTAAAGTTTATCAAGATGTTATTAGAAGTAAAGACAATTTTGGCGGAAAGGTTAAACTTACTTTTACTACTGGTGCAGTACAATGGTATGGCTTAACATCTTATATGGGCTTGGTAGCAAATGGAGGTTTCGACCAAACAAAAACTTTTACTGGATGGAAATTGAAAGACATTGGAAGTGGCAATATGTTCAATGTATTAAGTGGTTTTACTGTTAATGCTGGTAAATTTCAAATTGCCCCTAACTTTTTATATCAAAAACCAATTGAAGGTCCAATACCAGGAACCGTTGTTGCTCCTGCACGTCCAAGAAATATTTTAGATGATCCTTTTTCTGTTCGTTCAAACAGAGAAACGATAGGTGCTGAGTTATTACTAACTTATGATCCAACACCTGCAACTTGGATGTATGAGTGGGATAATGATAGAACAGAAGATGCAAAGTTTGCTATCAGTGGCGGTTTTGTTTTTCGTCATTTACCAACTATTCAAGATGCTGCAATTGGTATATTTGGAAATGGTAGAACTACCTTTGTTTTCCCAGGTTCAGCACCTGCTCAAGATTTATGGGAAGCACATACTCGAATTGTTTCTAAACTAAATCCTGGGTTTGGTATAATTGCCAATATGTATGTAGGAAATGGTCAAGCAAATGGTAGCGATGCAAGAACCATAAATCGCTTTGGAGTAGACATAAGAACAATTTACAAAAAAGTAAAATTTTCAACAATGGCTAAGTTCAACGATTGGGGGCCATTCGATTACCACAGAGATTTTAACTTAACTTTCCCATTGCAATTAATGGCAGATATTTCGACAGAAGTTGGAAAACCTGATTGGTTTTTATTGCCAGGAACAAAAATTGGTTTACGTGCAACCTACAGAACTTTAGATAAATATTCTCCTCGTTATTCGCCTACTAAAATGTTAGATGGAGCAGGGAACTGGGTGCCAGACCCTAATGCAATTGGTTTTCCAAATGGTAACGAATGGGAGTTTAGAACATATATTCAAATTAATTTAGGACAATAAGTTATTCTTAAAATATTAATAATTTTAGTATGAAAAATAGAACAAGTAAAACAATTTTACTAAACCTCTTAGGTTGGGTAATGCTTTTAAGTGTTGCATGTAAAAAAAGAGATATTGGTGGTTTACAAGACATTAGTTTTCCGAAAAACGGCAATGTTTTTATCGATGATTTTGTAGGTGATATGAATTATGCAGCATTTGCAGGTTCATCGTTAACTGCCTTTAAAGTAGACAATAACGATACTTATAATGGTTCAAGACAGTCGATGCGTTTTGATGTTCCTGACGCAAACACACCTACAGGTTCATTTGCAGGTGGCGTATTTTTTAGTCAATCTGGTAGAAATTTAAGTGATTTTGATGCATTAACCTTTTACATAAAAGCTAACCAAGCAATTACTGTAAATGAGATTGGTTTTGGTAACGATTTAGGTGAAAATAAATTCGTAGTTTCTATTAACAATTTACCAGTAACTAGTGGCTGGAAAAAAGTAATCATTCCAATACCTGATGCTTCAAAATTAGTTGCAGAAAGAGGTTTATTGTATTATGCATCTGCACCAATTGCAGATAGAGGTTATACCTTTTGGATAGATGAAGTGAAATTTGAAAAACTAGGTTCAATTGGAAAAGGTCAGGCTGGCATTATGAATGGTAGCAATGTATCAGTAAATACATTTGTTGGCGTAAATACGAATGTAACTGGATTGATTTCAACTTTTAACTTACCAAACGGTATCAATCAATCCGTAAATTTAAGCAGAGCTTATTTTGAATTTAAATCTTCAAATGCTGCTGTTGCAACCGTAAATGCCAACGGCAATGTATCATCTTTAAGTGCTGGTTCAGCAATTATTACAGCAACATTAGGAGGTGTTCAAGCTACAGGAAGTTTAACCATTAATTGTGCAGGTAGCTTTGTACAAGCTCCAACACCAACAAGGCCACAATCAAATGTGATTTCTATTTTCTCAGATGCGTATACCAATGTTCCTGTGAATTATTACAATGGCTATTGGGCACCTTTTCAAACAACACTATCAAGTGATTTTTCTGTTGCTAATAACAACGTCTTGCACTATACAAATTTCAACTTTGTGGGTATAGAATTTAGTGCACCAACTGTAAACGCATCTACTATGACCAACATACATTTAGATGTATTTTTCCCAAATACCGTAACTGCTGGAAGGCAGTTGAGAGTAATTGTGGTTGACTTTGGGCCAAATGGTGTTTTTGGAGGCGATGATACTAGGCATACAACAACTTTTACAACACCATTCTTAGAGTCACAAAATTGGAAATCAATAGATATTCCTTTTTCGGCAATGCCGGGCTTAGCCAGTAGATCTAATTTAGCTCAAATTATTTTAGAAGGTGGAGATGGAACGTCATTGTATGTAGACAATGTTTATTTCTGGAGATAAAAATTGTTTAAATCAATTTTATATTTCAAACTATTTAAATACACTTAATATAAGTTTATGCAAACGAAAAAGATTCAAATAAATAATAGATTTTTCTTAAATATATTTTTGTTGGCTACTGTTACATTTCTTTTTTCAAGTTGTAAAAAAGAAGGTATACAAACCTTACCAGAAAAAAGTTGGGAATTGGTTTGGAGCGATGAATTTACAGGTGCTGTAAATTCATCTCCAGACAATACAAAATGGAATTTTAATATTGGCAATGGTGATGGTGGCTGGGGTAATGGCGAATACCAATTTTATACCAACAGAACAAACAATGTAAGATTAGATGGTAGTGGAATACTTGAAATTACTGCACGTCAAGAAGCTTTCTCTGGCTCTAATTATACATCAGGTAGAATAACCACACAAGGTAAATTTTCTCATAAGTATGGCCGATTTGAAGCTAAAATTAAAACTCCAACAGGCCCCGGTATTTGGCCAGCTTTTTGGATGATGGGCGAAAATATAACAACCGTTTCTTGGCCACAATGTGGTGAAATTGATATTCTAGAACAAAAAGGGCAAGAGTCGCATATTACTTATAGCACCATTCATGGCCCTAGTTACTCAGGGGGTAACTCAATTGGCAAATCTTATGCTTTGGCAAATGGCAGATTTAATTTAGATTATCATATTTATGCAGTAGAGTGGACAGAAAATCAAATTGATTTTTTTGTAGATAATTTTCTATTTCACAGAATTACAAAAGATAAAGTAAAAGGAGAGTGGGTTTTCAATCAACCTTTTTTCATTTTACTAAACTTAGCAGTTGGAGGCAATTATGTGGGCTTCCCAACATCGGGTACCCCATTTCCACAAACTATGTTTGTTGATTACATAAGGGTGTACAAGCAGAAATAATTTATTAAACACAACTCTTTTCAAATCTTAATTGTACCATGTTTAAAGCAAAATGCTTTATGCATTGCTGTTCTATTCATTAAATTATTATGGTAATGAAACCAAATTTTCCAAACGATAGCAAACTAGCATCAGTTCTTATAAACAACGAAATTTTTTATAAAATTGCTGATGTAAATACAATGAGACCTTTTTTTATGAGCATTGTAAGCGACAGCAATCATTGGCTTTTTGTTGCTAGCAATGGAGGTATTAGTGCAGGAAGAAAAAATGCACAGTTTGCACTATTTCCTTACTACACAGATGATAAGATTACAGAATCGGCAGAAATTACTGGCAGTAAAACCATTTTAAAAATTGAAAAAGAGGATAAATATTTTATATGGGAACCTTTCTCAATAAAAGATGAGGGCAGATACAATAAAACCAATAATTTATATCAAAATAAATGGGGTAATAAAATAATATTTGAAGAAATAAACCACGATTTACAACTACGTTTTGCATATGAATGGAGCAACAGCAACAATTATGGATTTGTAAAGCAATCTACATTAACCAACCTTTCAAATATAAAAGTATCAGTTAGCTTATTAGATGGGTTACAAAATATTTTACCGTATGGGGTACCTTCCGATGTTCAGACAACTACCAGTAATTTAGTAGATGCTTACAAACGATCTGAACTCATAGCTAATTGTGGTCTTGGAATTTATGCATTGAGTGCAATTATTGTAGACAAAGCCGAACCTGCAGAGGCTTTGAAAGCTAATATTGTGTGGAGTTATGGTTTAGAAAATGTTACACATTTATTATCATCATTTCAATTAGCCAATTTCAAAAAAAATATTCCCCTACAGCAAGAAGAAGATGTAAAAGGAGAAAAGGGAGCATATTTCATTTCTACCAAAATTGTATTGCATGAAAATAGCTTTAAATCTTGGTTTTTTGTTGCCAATGTAAACCAATCGCAATCAAATATTATTGCCCTAGCCGAACAAATTAAAACAGATGTAACAATAGCTCACAAGATTGCTGAAAATATAGAAGCTGGAGCACGGCATTTACAACAACTTACAGCTGCTGCAGATAGTTTACAATACACTGCAGTTGGATTAAAAGATAGCCGACATTATAGCAATGTTTTATTCAACATCATGCGTGGAGGAATATTTGATAACAATTATCAAATTGAAAAATGGGACTTTAAACTTTATTTAAAAAAAGCCAATAATAAAGTGTTTGAATCTGTTGAAAATATTATTCAAAACTTACCAACAGAGTTTTCATTATTACAATTAAAATCTATTGCTGCAGAAAGTAAAAACAATGATTTCATTAGATTGGCGGTTGAATACTTACCCTTAAAATTTAGTAGAAGACATGGGGATCCGAGCAGGCCATGGAATCAATTCTCTATTAATACAAGAAGTGAAGTAGATGGATCTAAAATATTAGATTACCAAGGTAATTGGAGAGATATTTTTCAAAATTGGGAAGCCTTGGCTCATGCTTATCCTGCCTTTATTGAGGGCATGATTACTAAGTTTTTAAATGCATCAACTTTCGATGGTTATAATCCTTATAGAGTTACCAAAGATGGATTTGATTGGGAAACAATTGAACCCGATAATCCTTGGAGTTATATTGGCTATTGGGGCGATCATCAAATTATTTATTTGCTGAAATTTTTAGAATTTGCCGAGCAACATGAAGCCGGTTTTTTTGCATCGAAATTAGAACAACAACATTTTGTTTACGCCAATGTTCCATACAAAATAAAGTCTTATGAAGCCATTGTAAACAACCCTAAAGATACTATTGAATATGCTCATGAAAATGAAAAAAATATTCATGCAAGGGTAGAATCAATTGGTGCCGACGGAGCTTTATTAACAATAAAAAGTGGGGAAATATATAGAGTAAATTTTATAGAGAAAATATTAGCTACAACACTTGCAAAATTATCAAATTTTATTCCAGAAGCTGGTATTTGGATGAACACACAAAGACCAGAATGGAACGATGCCAACAATGCTTTAGTAGGTAATGGTGTTTCAATGGTTACCTTGTATTATTTAAGAAGATTTTTAAGTTTCTTAGATCAAGCATTGGCTAAATCTACTACTCAACAAGTTGAAATTTCAGAAGAAGTTAGTAACTTTTTTAAAGCTATATCTAACACGTTTACACAAAATATTTCTGTACTAGATAATGTAATTTCAAACACAAAAAGAAAAGAAATTACCGATACATTAGGCATTGCAGGAAGCAATTTTAGAAACCAAGTTTACCTACATTCTTTCAGTGGTAAAAAAGCAACTGTTGATGTTAAAGAGTTGATTAGTTTTTTACATGTTGCATTGCAGTTTGTCGACCACTCTATTAAAGCCAATAAACGAAACGATAATTTATATCATGCTTATAACTTATTAAGTTTTGACCAAGATGAACTTAAGATTACTCACTTAAGTGAAATGCTTGAAGGTCAAGTTGCGGTTTTAAGTGCAGGCTTTTTAACTGCGGATGAGAGTGTACAAGTTTTAGATGCAATGAAAGTAAGTTCCTTGTACCGTGCAGATCAAAATAGCTATATCTTATATCCAAACAAACAATTGCCAAAATTTCTCGAAAAAAATAATATCCCATCTTCAGCTATCAATAAATCTCTTTTGTTAAAAAAGCTTTTGAGTAATGGGAATTCTGTAATTGTAGAGAAAGATATTTTAGGTAGCTATCACTTTAACGGAAATTTTAAAAATGCCGATGATTTAGCAAATGGTTTAGATAACTTATCTAATGATTATAGCGATTTGGTAAAAAAAGATAAAGCTCTTGTAATAGATATTTTCGAAGAAGTATTTAATCATAAAGAATTTACTGGACGTTCAGGCACTTTCTTTGGTTACGAGGGTTTAGGTTCTATTTATTGGCATATGGTAAGTAAGCTAGCTGTTGCAGTGCAAGAAACTTGTTTAACTGCTCTTGCAAACAATACTTCAAAAGAAGTTGTTCAAAAACTAGTGCAACATTATTATCATGTGATTGATGGTATTGGTGTACATAAATCGCCTACTGTTTATGGAGCTTTCCCTGTTACTCCATACTCTCATACACCTTTAAACAAAGGTGCTCAACAACCGGGCATGACTGGTCAAGTAAAAGAAGATATACTTACAAGAATAGGAGAGTTGGGTGTGCAAATGAAAGATGGACAATTATCATTCAATCCACAAATTCTAGCTAAGAAAGAATTTTTGCAAATAGATACTACTGCAAATTTTGTAATGGTTGATGGTTCAATTCAAAAAATAAGCCTAGCAAAAAATTCCTTGGCATTTACAGTTTGTCAAGTTCCAGTTATCTACCAATTAGGTAATATAGAAAAAATAAAAGTTACTTATACTAACGCAACTGAAGATGAATTTGATGGAACTCTTTTAAATAAAAACATTAGCCATGAACTGTTTAATAGAACAGGAACTATTGCTTTTATAACAATAATTATAAATGAAATTAGCTTACGCTAATGAAACGTTTAACATACATATTAATTTGTATTGGTTGTGTTTTGTCGCATGCTTGTGTTGCTACCAATAACAGTAAAAATGTTACAGCAGCAACAATTTTAGGCAATTCAAATTATCAAGCTATTTGTTATGGAGGCTATAGAAATTGTAATAGAGAAAAAGTACCAACTGTAGATGAGATTAAAGATGATTTAAAAATTTTATCTGCCATGAACATTAAAGTACTCAGAACTTATAATGTTCATTACAAAGAAATACATCATTTGTTACAAGCAATTACAGAGCTTAAAAAAGAACAACGCAAATTTGAAATGTATGTAATGTTAGGAGCTTGGATAGATTGTAAAAATGCTTGGACTGCAGATGCTCCAATACATACAGAAGAAAGTGAGAACAATGTAACTGAGATAAATGAAGCTGTAAAACTTGCCAATGCTTATTCAAGCATTATTAAAATAATTTCAGTTGGTAACGAGGCAATGGTACATTGGGCAACAAGTTATCATGTTACTCCAAATATTATTTTAAAATGGGTGAAACATCTGCAAGGTTTAAAACAACAAAACAAATTAAATAGAAATGTTTGGATAACAAGTTCTGACAACTTTGCTTCATGGGGTGGTGGCGATACAAGTTACCATACAAAAGACTTGAATGAGTTGATTAAAGCAGTTGATTATATTTCAGTTCATACTTATCCAATGCACGATACCCATTACAATCCAATATTTTGGGGAATAAAAAAAGAAGAACAAAATCTTACACCTCAACAAAAAATAGATAAAGTTATGTTACGTGTAAGAGATTATGCAATTAACCAATACAATAGTGTTGTTAATTACATGCAATCTTTAGGCATTAAAAAACCTGTACATATTGGAGAAACTGGCTGGGCAACAGTATGCAATGAATTATATGGTAACAATGGCTCTAAAGCTACCGATGAATATAAAAGTGCCATTTATTATATCTTAATAAATGCATGGGCAAAGCAACAAAAAATTAGTTGCTTCTATTTTGAAGCATTTGATGAATGTTGGAAAAATAGCTCAAACCCCTTGAATAGCGAAAACCATTTTGGCTTAATCAATTTAAACAATGAAGCCAAGTATGTTATTTGGAAATTGGTTGACCAACAAAAATTCAAAGGCTTAACCAGAAACGGAAACCCAATCGTAAAAACATATCAAGGAAACGATTCTTTATTATTTAAAGATGTAGAACTACCTACTCAAATAATTCAACAATAGCCATGACATTAAATCATATTTATATAAAAAAATATTTTACTATAATCAATATATGTATTATGATGGGTTTTAATAGTCAGGCACAAAATACACAAGTGCAAATTTTCGAAACATCGGCTAGTGGTAATTCATTAACTGCAATAAAACCGTTAACTGCAAATACAAATTCAATTGAAATAAACATCCATCCACAAGAAAAATTTCAAAAAATTACAGGCTTTGGTGGTTCATTCACGCAATCAACAGCTTATTTAATGTATAAATTAAGTGCTGCCAATAGAAAAAAAATTATTGATGCGTATTTTAGTGAAAATGGTGCCAATTATTCTTTAACAAGAACACACATTAACTCCTGCGATTTTAGTACACATCAATACGCTTACAACACAACTGATGGCGATACAACCTTACAACAATTTGATATATGTGAAGATTTAAAAGGGATTATACCAATGATTCAAGAAGCTAAAAAAATTTCGAAAGAGGGTTTTAAAATCATTGCATCGCCTTGGACTGCACCACCTTGGATGAAAGACAATAATAAATGGGTTGGTGGAAAATTATTGCCAAAGTATTATAATACCTGGGCATTGTATTTTTCAAAATATTTTGATGCATATAAAAAATTAGGCATCAATTTTTGGGGCATTACTGTTGAAAATGAACCTCATGGAAATGGCAATAACTGGGAAAGCATGTTATTCAGTCCAAAAGAAATGACTGATTTTGTTGAGTTTCATTTAGGTCCAAAACTAGAGAAAGACGGTTATGGAAAAATAAAAATTCTAGGCTACGATCAAAACCGTGCTGGTTTACAAGAATGGGTAGATGAAATGTATCGTTCAACAAACTCAGCTAAATATTTTGCAGGTACAGCTATACATTGGTATGAGAGTACTTACGATTACTTTGGCGATGCGTTACAATATGCACATAAAAAAAATCCTACTAAACATTTAATCAATACAGAAGCTTGTATAGATAGTGAAGTGCCAAAATGGAAAGACGACAATTGGTATTGGAGTAAAGAAGCAACTGATTGGGGTTGGGATTGGGCCGGTGAAAAAGAAAAACATCTACACCCAAAATATGCACCTGTATTTAGATATGCAACAGATATTATTGGTTGCTTAAACAATTATGTTGATGGTTGGGTTGATTGGAATATGGTGCTAAATAAACAAGGTGGCCCTAATTGGTTTAAAAACTGGTGTGCTGCTCCAGTATTGGTTGATGAAGAAAATGACGAAGTTTATTTTACTCCATTGTTTTATACAATATCCCATTTTAGTAAGTTCATTCGCCCTGGAGCAACCCGAATTGGTTTTACAAACCCCGATAAAGATTTAATGGTTACTGCTGCACAAAATATTGATGGAAGTATTGCTGTTGTTGTGTTTAACCAGACTGAGCAGATAAAAAATATATCACTTACATTAAACAAACAAGTTACCAATATTCAAATTTCTGCTAAAGCAATTCAAACAATTATTTTAAAAAATTAAGAAAATAAATAATCAAAATAAACCATACAAATAAACGATTACTCTATGTCATCCACTCAAAAAAACCTAACAGAAAAAGTACCTATCATTCAAAAAATGGCTTTTGGTTCGGGGCATTTAGTTAATAATTTATTACCCGGAGCATTAGGCGTTTTTTCTTTTTTCTTAATTACAGCTTTTGGAATCGATCCTGCAATTGCTGGTCTTTTATCTGCTATTCCACGTTTTTTCGATGCATTATCCGACCCAATTATGGGCTTTGTAACAGATAATACATCCTCTAAGTGGGGCAGAAGAAGGCCCTATATTTTCGTTGGAGCAATTTTATGCTCTATTTTATTTATTGTGCAGTGGCAACTATTTGAAAGCAATGGTTCTACTTATAACTTTTGGTACTTTTTGTGTTTCTCTATTTTATTCATTTTTGCCAATACAGTTTTTTCAACACCATTAATTGGGTTAGGTTATGAAATGACGACAGATAATAAAGAAAGAACAAGATTAATGGCCTTTGCAAATATTATTGGCCAAGTTTCTTGGATGATTGTTCCACTTTTTTGGGTATTAATTGCCAATAAAGATTTATTTGAAACACAAGCCGATGGAGTAAGAACTTTATCTATTTATGTTGGATTTGCTTGCTTAATTTTTGGCATATTGCCAGCAATTTTTTGTAGAGAAATTGATGTTTCAAAAAAAGAAAATAAAGCCAATTTAAATTTTAAAAGTTTAGCACATAACTTGAAATTACTTTTGAGAGATATTAAAAATATCACAAAAAATAATCCATTTATGAGGCTTTGTGGTGCAACGTTTTTGGTATTCAATGGCTTTCAAATGGTAGCATCATTTAGTTATTTTATTATTGTATTTTATATGTATAAAGGCAGTTATGAAGCTGCTGGTACAGTTCCAGCATTGTTTTCAATAATTGGTGCAGTTGTAACATCGGTTTTAGTAATTCCAGTGGTTACTTTTTTGGCAAATAAATTTGGCAAAAAAAATGCATTCATTATTTCAACTGTTATCTCAATAATAGGATACATGTTAAAATGGATTGGTTTTGTAGAAGTAGATGAAAATACTATCATGCTTTTTAGAGATGCAACTTTACAAGTTGGTGTAGTTAAGTTTTTTGTACAAATTCCGTTGATATTATTGTTGCCTGTTCCTTTTATGGCTTTTGGATTGGGGGGATTATTTACACTAATGATGAGCATGACTGCCGATGTTTGCGATTTAGATGAACTTAGAAATGGATTACCAAGAAGAGAAGGAACATTTGGAGCCATTTATTGGTGGATGGTTAAAATTGGACAATCAATTGCCTTGGTATTAGGCGGTTTAGTTTTATCTTTTGTAGGATTTGATGCTGGAAAATCAATTCAATCGTTAGAAACCATGAACAACTTAAGAATTTGGGATATTATTATTCCTTCACTTACTGCAGGATTAGCAATAGTGATTATGTGGAAATACGATTTATCAGAAACTAAAGCTAAAGAAATAAAAGAAGAATTAATTAAACGAAGAGCAGAATTATCAATATAAACAACTATAAATTATTTTATATGTCATTTAGAAAAGACCAAACTATTTTAATACAAACAACCAATGTGAGTTCTTATACTGTTGATAAAACAGAAGCTGAAGTCACTAATTTATTTGCCGACATATTAAATGATGGTGTTCATGGCTTTTGTTTTAGCTTGTACGAAGAAGGGCAAAAGCCAGGTGATATTATTAGTGAAGAACAGGTAAGAAGAAGAATGGAAATTCTAAATCCTCACACAAAATGGGTGCGATCATTTTCATGTACCGAAGGCAATGAGTGGATCCCAAGAGTAGCAAAAGAATATGGCATTAAAACTTTGGTAGGTGCTTGGTTGGGAAATGATCCAGAAATTAATGAAAGGGAAATTGCCGGATTAATTCAGTTGGCAAAAGAAGGTGTTGTTGATATTGCTGCTGTTGGTAACGAAGTAATGTACAGAAAAGATTTAACTGAAGAAGAGTTATTAGAATTTATTAAAAAAGTAAAAATCGAAATTCCTGATATTCCTGTTGGATATGTTGATGCGTATTATGAGTTTTCTCATAGAACAGCTATTACAGAAATTTGTGATGTTATTTTATGCAATTGTTATCCGTTTTGGGAAGGTTGTTCTTTTGAATATTCATTAAGCCACATGCAACAAATGTATCATCAAGCAAAAGATGCTGCAAATGGCAAACAAGTAATTATTACTGAAACTGGATGGCCAAGTTTAGGCGAAAGTTTAAAAGGTGCAGTGCCATCGCATAATAGCTCAAGAGATTATTTCATAAATACACAAATGTGGAGTAAGGAAGCCGATATTCCTATTTTCTATTTCTCATCTTTCGATGAATCTTGGAAAGTTGGTGCCGAAGGTGTTGTTGGTGCTTATTGGGGTATTTGGGATAAAAATGAAAAACTAAAATTTTAGCATGAATTGTTTTGAAGCATTAGGAGTAGAACCGGGTAACGCAATTTGTTATTCTGGGTTTAGAAAAGGACAAAGGCCTGGTGCCATTTATCCTTCATACAATGAAATAAAAGAAGATTTAGAACTACTAGAACAAAATTGGAAATACATTAGATTGTACGATGTAGATGAGCATGGTGTTTTAGTTCTAGAAGTAATTGAAAAAGAGCAACTAAATCTTAAAGTAATGTTAGGTGCTTATATTGAAGCCGAAATGAACAATTTTGGTTGTCCATGGGGCGGTGGTATGTATGATGAAGATCAATTGGAATCTAACAGAATCAATAATGTCAATAAAATTGAAAAGCTCATTCACTTAGCAAATCGTTATAGCGATATTGTATTTTGTGTAGCTGTAGGCAATGAAGCATGTGTAGATTGGACCGACCATTATGTACCAGTAAGCCATGTAATTGAGTATGTAAAAATGGTTAAAGCAGGAGCCAAACAACCAGTAACTTTTTGTGAGAACTATGTGCCCTGGTTACACAAGTTAGAACCGCTTATAAGCGTTATCGATTTTATTTCCATTCATACTTACCCAGTTTGGGAGTATAAACATATCCACGAATCGTTAGGCTACACCAAAGAAAATTATTACGCAATAGCCAATAAATATCCAAATATTCCTGTTGTTATTACAGAAGCAGGGTGGAGCACCAACTCAAACGGTAGAGGCATAAACCCAGAGATGGTGAACGAGGAAAATCAAAAAGTTTATTATGAAGATTTAGTTGAATGGACTACCCAAGAAAATATTTTGACTTTTGTTTTTGAAGCTTTTGATGAAGATTGGAAAGGTTCACCCGAACCAAACGAACCCGAAAAACATTGGGGCTTATTTAAAATAGATAGAACCCCAAAATTAGTAATGAAAGAATTGTTTAGCTTACAAGACTAATCAATATATTGAATTGATTAGTATATATATATGTAATAAAAAAGTGATGCAATCTGACGAATTACTTAGCTTTAATTAGACAAACAATTTAGAAGTATATTCAAGACTATCTTCAAAAAATTTCTAAAAAATTGATAAGGTAAGATTAGTTCTTGTATCATTTTTTTGAACTTTTAATTTTAAGCTAAAATTATAAAAACAAAAAAGGCTGCTTTATACAAGCAGCCTTTTTTATAGTTATTTTTTTATTGGTTATTTTCCAACAACAACTCTTAATGATTTAGTTTCAGTACCATCATTAATTAATATTGTATAAAAACCATTTGGTAAACTAGCAATATTTAATGCAATCAATCCATTAGTAACATTGTTTTGTCTTAATACAACTTTTCCTGTTGCATCAACTAAACTAATGTCATTTGTTCCAACTAGATTTTTAATAACCAATTCGTTTTTAGCAGGATTAGGATAAATACTGTATTCTACTTTACCATTGGCATTGTGGCTAATACTCTTGATAATAGAGTATTTGTAAGCACCGTCTTTGTCAACAGATTTAATTCTGTAATAGTTAATACCATTTACTAAATCTTTGTCGTTAAAGTTGTATTTCTCTTTTCCAGCAGCAATTACGGAACCAATTTTTGTAAATTCTCTTCCGTTTGTGCTTTTTTCTACATCGTAATTGTTAAGGTTAACTTCATTTCCAACTATCCAAGATAATTGAGCAGTATTGTTAGATTTTATTATGCTGAACGATTTAAAATCTACTGGTAAAGGGTTTAAAACGTTGTTTGTGCTTGAGAAATAGATATTATCTACGTAGTAGGTATTATCTGAAAACGGTGCATCTCCAACAAATAACATTTGGATAAGACTATTTCTGTTGGTTAAAACTAAGGCTCCATTAGGAGTAGCAAAAAGCGATAATGGAATACTATATACATTCCACTGCCCTTGTGTTGGTTTAGGACCGTATGTATGAGAACCTGGATTAGGCCTAAAACTTACAATATTTTCATTAGCTGGGCCACCACCGCTGTTCACTAATTTTATTGCAAATGTTGCAGCACTTGGAGTCCATAAACTTATGTGAATACTATCTGCTAAACTGGCATCAATTGGCGGGAACTCAATACCCACAAAGTCAACAGCAGTATACTTTTTAATATCATTTCCACTAATTGCAGTATCTATCAGAGGACCAGCACCGCTCCAACTAGTTCTCCATTCTGTTACTGGACGATTCGTATAGCTATTACTGAACAATGAAATTACTTTAGATGCTGGTTTTGTAGGATTAGGGGCATTTGTATTTAATGGACCAACATTTACCACAAAATTTGCGGTAATGCTACCAGATCCAAATCCTCCAGCAGCTGCTTGAATAGCAGTAATGGTAGAAGATCCACCTCCAACAATAGTAATCATATTGCCAGTAATTGTTGCAACATTAATGTTACTACTAGAATATGTAAATGCACCAGAACTATTTGAAGTTGGTGCTGTTATAGCGAAAGGTGCATCAGTTAATAATTTTGAAGGCACTGAGAAATTAGAAAGTGTTGGTAAAGTAACGTTGGTAAAAAAGTAAATATTGTCTACATAAATACTTGCATTACTTCCTGGATTTATAGTTACGAACTTGAATTCTTTTATGGCAGTTAAAGGAATCCCAAGTGTTATATAAGTACTTAATGGAATATTTATACTATTCCATGAACTTAATGTTAATGGAATATTTACAGACCTTTCGCCAAATCCATCAGATACTAAAAAGATATCAATAGAACTACAATTAGCCGACCAAATATCTAAGTGTAAGGTGTCTAATGAGCTAATATTTTGGTTGCTTCCTATGGCAATACCTTGGTAATTCATATTTGGATAATGACGCATTTCATTACCACTTAAAGTGAATGTGGTAGCACTACCAAAACCACTTTGTCCCCAGTTTGGATTAAAATCTACTCCATTTAAATTTGTATATGCTGCACTATATACAGAAATTACTTGTGCAGCGGCTCGTGCAGGTGGCGTTGCAGGATTTGTAGCTGGTTGAGCAAAGCTGTTTATTGTTAAACAGCAAAAGGCAATGGCAAAAGCTAGAATTTTTTTCATAACGTTTATTTAAATAATTAATTAAAAAAACCTGTGTGTCAAAATAACACAAAGCGAATATAGATTTATTTTTTTCAAAAACAAGAAAATTGTTTTAAAAGATTTTAAATATTATAGACCATACTTTTGTGTGTATAACATTCTAATTAACAAGTATCTCTAATTCATTTTTCCACAGAGTACCAATGTGAGAAACGACTTTGTTATTTTAGGGTATAATTTAACTGATTATGTTTGCAATAGTAGATATAGAAACAACGGGAGGACATGCAGCTAGCAATGGAATTACCGAAATTGCTATTGTACTGCATAATGGAAAAGAGATAGAAGGAAAGTATTCCACATTGGTAAATCCAAATACAAGCATACCGCCTTATGTACAATCTTTAACAGGCATTACCAATGCTATGGTAGCAGCGGCCCCACAGTTTAATACTGTAGCAGCCTACATTTTTAATTTATTAAAAGATCGTGTATTTGTTGCACACAATGTAAACTTCGATTACAGTTTTGTGAAACATCACTTGCAAGAAGCTGGTTATAATTTAAACACTCCAAAGCTTTGTACCATTCGATCGGCAAGGAAAATTTTTCCAGGATACACTAAATATGGCTTGGGTAGTATTTGTAGAGAATTGGATATTGAAATTAATGATAGACATAGGGCAGAAGGCGATGCAATTGCAACCACTAAATTGTTTGAATTGTTGTTGGCAAATGATGGCTCTGGTGAAATTAAAGGAATGGTTAAAGGCAAAAGTGCTGCTCAGTATTTACCTCCCAATTTGTCAATAGATGTTGTTTCAGAATTACCTCAATTACCGGGTGTTTATTACTTTCACAATAAAGCAGGAAAAGTAGTTTATGTAGGAAAAGCAAAAGATATTAAGCAACGTGTTACCAGCCATTTTTCTAACAATAAGGTAACCAAACAAAAGCAAGATTTTTTGAGAGATATTTACAATATTACTTTTAAAGTTTGTGGAACCGAATTGATGGCAGCCATTTTGGAAAGCATTGAAATTAGGCGTTTGTGGCCTGCATATAACCAAAGTCAAAAAAAAGCTGAGCAAGTATTTGGCTTATATACTTTTGAAGATGCTCGTGGTTATTGGCGTTTAGTAATTGAACATAAAAGAAAGCATTTAGAACCCATACATAGTTTTAGTTCTTTATTAGAAGGAAGGCAATTGTTAAAGTCGTTAATAGATCGTTTTGAATTGTGTGCCAAGCTTTGTTTTATTGACGTAAGTGTTGGTGCTACTTTAGTTGATCTAAAAGGAGAATTGCCTAGTGTTTACAATAAAAGAGTAAATGCAGCAATTGCTTATATGGAATCTCAATTACCAAGTTTTGTAATTAGAGAGGATGATGTAAGTGGAGAAGAACAAAGCTGCATTTTAGTAGAGAAAGGAAGGTTTGCAGGTATGGGTAAAGTACCTAAAGAAATTGAATTTTTAAACACTAGCGATGTTAAATCGCATGTAGAAATTTTACCAGAAAATACATTTATACGAAATTTAATTTATCAATACGCCGATAAATTTCCAGAAAGAAAATCTGATGTTGAAAGGATTGTAGCTTAGAACTATTTGAATGAAATTTGGATAAACTATCTAATAAACTCTTGAAATCTTTCCTAATAATAACTGTAGCTTCATTACTTTTGAAGTATGAGAATTCAAAAATTGCACATACAGAATTATAAGTCTTTAGTGGATTTTCATTTAGAAAATGTACCACAGTTTTGTGCATTTGTAGGCCCTAATGCTAGCGGTAAAAGCAATATTTTTGAAGCGTTAGAGTTTATGAATTATTATTATAGGTATAATTCTGCAGCAATTGGTTTGTTTGGTTCTGAAGCTTCTTTTTTTTCATTTAAATCAAGACCTTCAAATAGTTTAATAATTCATGTTAATGATAATCCACTCCATAGCGTTTTATTTGAAGTAGATTTTAAGAGTAATATCAAATTTCATTTTTCATTACACTTGAATGAAGTCAATAAAACTATCGTAGCTTTTGCATCCCCTAACGAGGATGGTTTCAATTCAAAAAATTTCGAAAAAGGGTTTGTGTTGAATAAAGGTTTTTTAGATCAAGAAACAAGAAAAAAAAGTATTGAAAAATGGGTAGAAAGTAATAACATTTATGAAGATGAATATGAAGTTTTTTTTGATAAATTTTCAAGGATATTTATTGGAAAACAAGATTTAAAAAAAATTCCAACATCCACCAATCGCTTAACTTTCGATGCATCTAATTTGCCTCAAATATTGAATCAAATATTTCAGAATAAAGATTCTAGAATTGATTTTATAGAATGGTTGCGTATACTGATTCCAGAATTTCAAGACATTGAAGTAAAACAATCGAATATTGACGGGACTCATGATTTTTTTATATTTGAAAAAGGAAGTACAAAGCCATTTCCCCGACATTTACTTTCAGATGGAACAAAAAATATATTAGCATTAATGGCAGCAGTATATCAAACTAACCATCCTCAATTTCTTTGTTTTGAAGAACCTGAAAATGGTTTGCATCCACAAGCCATTCATTTATTGGTTGATTTTTTTAGAGAAAAATGTGAGGAAGAAGGACATCATATTTGGTTGAATACTCATTCGCAATCACTTGTTCGATGCCTTGAAATTGACGAAATTGTAACTGTAAATAAGATAAATGGTGAAACCCAAGCAAGACAATTTGCAGTCAAGGAATCATTTGGTATGAAGATGGACGAAGCATGGCTTACAAATGCTTTAGGAGGAGGTGTACTATGATAAAAGTTGGCTTTATTTGTGAAGGTTTTACCGAACAAAAACTTCTGAATTCATCAAATTTTAAATTGTATCTCAATCAACTTGGAATTGATATTATTGAAGATATAATTAACGCAGAGGGTGCAGGTAATTTATTGCCTCATAATATAGTAGGATATATTGATAGACTTAAAATTAAATCTGCCAACAAGATTATTATTCTTACAGATTTAGATGATGACATTTGTATAACCAATACAAAAAAAAGAATCAATGCAAGTGCAAATGAAATTGTAGTGATTGCAGTTAAAAAAATTGAATCATGGTTTTTAGCATGTAATTCAACAATGCAAAAGTTTTTGCAAGATGATACTTTCCATTTTGAGTTTCCTGAAAAAGAATTAGTTCCCTTTGAAAAAATTAGGCAACTTAAATTAGAAAAAACTGGTAGAGGATTTAATAAAAATACTGGGGGTAAACTTAATCTCATTAATAATCTACTATCTCTAGGTTTAGATATTACCGAAGCAGCAAAACATCCTAATTGTCCAAGTGCAAAATATTTTATTCATAAACTTGAAGGAATAGCAAAATCGTGATTACTACAATTTTTGTGCATAACTAAACTTCTACTTGTTTATTACAATTTACAGCTCTCCACTTATTTTCGCTGCCTTTTATTATCGTTCGGAACGATGCATTTGTCCTCAACCGTTCTTAAATAATTTACATCATGATTGAATTTGCTCTGAGTGTTTCAGCAAAACTGAACGTTCGTTTACAACAAGTTGAAGCAGTATTAAATTTATTGGCTGAAAATGCTACGATTCCTTTTATTGCACGATATAGAAAAGATAAAACTGGCGGTTTAGATGAAGTGCAAATTGAACAAATACAACAAGAAGCCAAAGCCATTAAAGAATTTACAGAACGTAAAATATTTATAGAAAAAACCATTACCGAGCAAGGTAAAATGACGGAAACTTTACAAGCTAAAATTGATAAAGCAACTACCATTGTTGAGTTAGAAGATATTTATTTGCCTTATAAAACAAAACGTAAAACCAAAGCACAAACAGCCAAAGAAAATGGGTTAGAACCGTTGAGTGTTTTATTGTTGGCTCAACATGAGATTGACGTAAGACAAGAAGCAGAAAGATTTATTACTGAAAATGTAAAAGACGCTGATACTGCTTTGCAAGGAGCAAGAGATATTATTGCAGAAACAATAAATGAAGATGCTGAAATAAGAGCCAAGCTGCGTAAGCTTTTTGAAGATACTGCTACACTCCAATGTAAAGTGTTGGAAGATAAAAAAGAGGAGGCTGCGAAGTATAAAGATTATTTTGATTTTAGTGAGCCAATTCATAAAATTCCATCGCATAGAATCTTAGCTGTTTTACGTGGGTTTTTAGAAGGTTTTTTAAGAATGAATATTTCACCAGAGGAAGAAGATGCATTGTACGATATTGAGCAAAAGTATATTACAGGAAGTTTAAATAGTAGTGTTGAACAAGTGAAGAAAGCCATTAAAGATTCGTACAAAAGATTGTTACAACCAAGCTTAGAAACTGAATTTAGAACTGCATTAAAAGCAAGAGGCGATGAAGATGCCATCAATGTTTTTGCAGAAAATTTACGTCAGTTGTTGTTGAGTTCTCCTTTAGGTAGTAAAAAAATATTAGCCATTGACCCAGGTTATAGAACTGGTTGTAAAGTGGTTTGCTTAGATGAAAAAGGCGACTTGTTACACAACGATTTAATTTACATTCACGAAGGCAATAAAACCTATGAAGCGGGTTATAAATTAAAAGATTTGGTAGCCAAATATTCCATTGAAGTTTTTGCAATTGGCGATGGAACTGCTGGTAGAGAAACTGAACAATTGGTGAAAGGATTACAATTAAATTTACCCATATTTTTAGTGAATGAAGATGGGGCTTCTATTTACAGTGCAAGTGAAATTGCAAGAGAAGAATTTGGTGAATATGATGTTACAGTTCGAGGTGCAGTAAGCATTGGAAGAAGATTGATGGATCCATTGGCAGAGTTGGTTAAAATAGATCCTAAAAGCATTGGTGTTGGGCAATACCAGCATGATGTTAATCAGTTTAGGCTAAAAGAAAAATTAGATGCAACCGTAGTAAGTTGTGTTAATCAAGTAGGCGTTAATTTAAATACAGCAAGTAAACATTTATTGAGTTATGTAAGTGGTATTGGTAGCACACTAGCTGAAAATATTGTAAAACATAGAAACGAAATTGGCAAATTTACCGATAGGAATCAATTATTAAAAGTACCTCGTTTAGGAGGTAAAGCCTATGAACAATGTGCAGGATTTTTACGTGTTAAAGGAGGCAATAACCCACTCGACGAAAGTGCTGTACATCCTGAAGCATACAGCATAGTAGAACAAATTTCTAACGATTTAAAAGTAGAAGTAAAAACGTTAATTGGCAATGAAATTTTACTGAAAACGGTGGATGCTAAAAAGTACATCAAAGAAGATATTGGCTTACTAACTATTCAGGATATTATTAAAGAATTGAACAAACCAGGTCTCGATCCACGAAGTGAAATTGAGCAGTTTGAATATGCTGCTATTTATAAAATTGAAGATGTACAAGTGGGCATGGTAGTGCCAGGAGTAGTAACCAATATCACTCGTTTTGGAGCGTTTGTAGATATTGGAGTTAAGCAAGATGGTTTAGTACATGTTAGTGAAATTGCACATCAGTATATAACAGATCCCAATGAAGCCTTGAAACTAAATGATAAAGTAATGGTGAAGGTTTTAGAGGTTGATATTCCACGTAAACGAATTGCTTTATCTATTAAACAAACACAAGAAATGCCAACAAAACAACGACCAACTTTTAATAACAATAAAGCACAAAGTAATTTTAAAAAACAGGAAGAAAATCTAAGCAACTTAAATGTGAATGATGCTTTGGCTGCATTAAAAAAGAAATTTGGTAAATAACAGACAAAGGGTTAAGCACAAAGGGATAAAGAACACAGGGAGTATTGCTGATTTTTATTCCTTTCTCATCTAGTTTTTTATCTTTTGAGAAATAAAAAAACAATCTTTTACAAAATTTTGGTAATTGTATAACAATCCTATATTTGCTACACTTTAAACCAAAAATTTAATTGCAGTGGCGTACGAAAACAACGACAATAACGAAAGAAAAAATGAAAGTGTTTACAGCAAACGTATAAGAGCTGGAAAAAGAAGAACTTACTTTTTTGATGTAAGAGCAACTCGTGGAAACGATTATTTCTTAACCATTACAGAAAGCAGAAAACGTTTTGATGACAATGGTTACGATAGACATAAAATCTTTTTATACAAAGAAGATTTTAACAAGTTTATTAAAGCATTGGGCGAAACAATGGATTATGTAAAAACAGACTTAATGCCAGATTTTGATTTTGATGCTTTTAACCATGAATATCCAGAAGGTGAAGGTGGTGAATATGTTTCAGAATTGGCTACAGAGGTTGCTGTACCAGTTGCAGAAGTTGCAGAACCAGCAATAGAAGTTGCTGCACCAGCACCAGCAGAAACAGAGGTAAATAACTCAGATACCAATAATCTTTCTTCTGAAGAAGTAGATAAATGGTAGTTCTACAATTATAGTATAAAGCAAAAACCACTTACAATTGTAAGTGGTTTTTTTGTTCTATTCCAACTAACTAAACAAACATTTTTTCAGCATATAATTTTACAATTGGCAGTTATAAAATATAAGCTATGCCAATAGCCAATCTATTTAAATCAAATTTTTTAGACGATGGCATCAATACAGAGTTTGTACCATTAAAAACCCAAGAGCTTGTATTTTCTGTAAGCGATTTATTACTAAAACCTAAGTTGAATAAAACGCCTTTTTTATTTTTTATAAGCACGGCATAACCAATGCCAAATTGATAAGTAAAACCATTGCTATAATCTGCAAATGTGCTGGGTGAACCCCAATTCCAAGTTTGTTTTTTCTGGCTATCAAATAACCAAGCAACGTTATAACCCAAACCTGCGTAGACAAATGGTTTGTTTTTTTTGTTGCCAATAAAATGCTTGTATTCTGCAATTATAGGTACAGTTCTGTAGATATAATAATCTATTCCAACACCAATTGTATATTGGTTTTTATTATTGGCAATACCTGTATTTAGGTGAATTGATGTTGATGTTATTTGTTGACCATTCAATATATTAAATTGTGGTACAATAACCCATTGATAATTGCTTTTTTGTTGTGCCAATAGTTGCTTTGTGAACACAAAGAATAAGCACACTATAAATACAAAATACTTTTTCATTATTGTTGAGTTATGCTAACGGTGCTAATTAATTTTATGTCATTCATATTTCTGTAATCAATACAATGCAAACCATTTTTTGCAACCACCAAAGCGTATCCATTCATAGCAATTACATCATAGGTATCTAAATTGCTGATTGTTTTAAGTAGAGTTATGTTTGAAGCATTGGCTGCATCAAATATTTTTAGTCCATCGCTACCATCGCAGATAAATAAAGTATTTCCATCTTTACTTAAGCCATGAGGATTTTTAAGAGGGTAAGATTTTAATAAAGTTGGATTGCTGATGTTGTTAATATCTACAACATCTAATTGGTTGTTAAAACCTTGGCAAGTGCTGCCACTTCTCAACGTTACATAAGCAAAATTGTTGTCGGCAATTACAGGATCACAAACTCTTGCATGAACAAATGTTCCAGTTTTTGTAGGAGTGTTGGGGTTAGCAACGCTAAAAATGTGCATGCCCGTGTTACTACCTAAAAATAAATTATTGCTGAAAGGAAAAATTGTTTCAATATCGAAAACGCCTGTTGCTACTGTGTTTACAAAGGTTGGTGTTGCTGCTATTGTTGTATTGAAAACTTTTATATCTGAATTGCTAACAGTGTACAATCTATTGTTCAATAAACCAAACCTTGCCATTGAACCACCAACTCCATTGGATGTTGAAGCAGATGACGTAAGGCTTCCTCCATTAAATGTTTGTATGGAGATTCCATCAAAAAGCATTTGATTGTCATTGTTATAGTTTCGTTTAATAACAGTATCTACACGTTGCCATTCAGTAATAATTAAAGAAGTGTCTTGCTGAAAACCATAATAAGCTCTATGAGGAAAAACACCATTTAAAATAGTTGTTTTCTGAACATTTAAAGGATTGCTAATATCTAAAGCAATTAAAGAGGTAAAACAATCTACATATAAAATATTTCCTCTTACAGCCATATCCACATTGCCTGGAATGTCGATGAAAGCAACTTTTATGGGTTGTGTTGGATTTGTATAATCTAAAATATGTATACCACGATTTACATCATTCAAAAAAACAAAATTATCTTTTATAAACAGTTTACCAGTTTGTTTGATGGCTTGTGCAGCACCACTTTTAATATTGTTCATTACAGCCTCTTTTGTTTTATAAATTGGTCTGTAAAAAGTATATTTTTCGGTAACTGTATCTTTTAAACAGCTTTGAAAAATACATGCAAATACCACAACTGTAGCTATTGCTTTTAATGTTTGAATGTGTTGTTTCATAATTATTTTTTTGAGGATAAGTATTTAGTTAGTTGTAACGATAGTTGAGAAAAATAAACGTTGTTAAATTGTTTGTGAATTGGCGTTAAACTTCTTTGAGCTATTAAAGAAATGCCATATTGGTTGTTGTGATTAAAAGTAATACCAGCTTGAATATTGCCTATAAAAAGATTGTTTAAGCTTCTATCGTAATAATATTTCCCAGTTGTAACATTGGCAATTAACCAGTTGTTGTAAATAGCCAATGAACCACTTATGCCTGCTTGCAATTGCCATTGATTAATTGCATTTGGGTTAATCGAAAAATTGAAGTTAATTGGTACAGTTAACAAATGTGCTTGATTGTTTACATTTTTTGTTGTTCCGCTTGGATAATAATTAACGTAATTTTGAATACCATTGTTTGGCGTTGATAAAGCACTATCAGCACTTAGTTGTTGTTTGTTTCCATAATATTGGTATTGAATGCCAATGCTATAATTCCATTTTTTATTTATGGTTTTATTAAACCCTGTACCAATACCAATTGCAATGCCATTGGGCATTTCAATAGATTTAGATGTGGTATTGTTAGCAACAATTAAAGAGGAACCTGACGCAAAATCGGCAGCAGTACTTTTACTAAATAAATTTTGTTGAGGTTGAAATACTCCTCCATTAATTTGTACAAACCATTCTTTTTTGCTGGGTTGCTTTTTAGGAAAATCTTTTACAAGTGGAAAATGATTGTCTGTAAGTGTTAATTGGTCAATTGTTTTTAATTGATTCAGATCATTGAGTTGTAAATGAACAGTAATCAAAGCTTGTTGCTCAAATTTAGATGTTACATCATGAATAGCGTAGGAGGATGATTTGTTTTTAGCATCAGTTTTATCTTCAATTACATTGGTTAAATAATTATTATCACTATTTACATGAACTTGTTTTGTTATAAACTGTGTAGAACTATTTGTGCTTAATTTTTTGTTTGTATCTACAGATTTTGTTTGAATTGAATTTACTAAAATATTGCTTGAAGCTTTTTTATTATTTACATCAAATTTCTTTGTTTCATTTAAATTTTGTTGCTGCTTTAGAAAACTTTCAGTTAAATTTTCTACAGTATTTTTTTGTTCATTATTGGCAATTTTTTTTTCTGCAATTTGTTCTTTTTTGCTAGCAGTTGTATTTGCAGTATAAAATAGTTTTGTTGCAATGCCTAACATAAACAATCCAATTATCCCAAAAAACCAAAAAGGCAAAAACCTCTTCTTTTTTGAATGCAAAGCCTGCTCAACTTCTTGCCAAACAGTTTCGTTTGGTTGAAGCGTAAACGACTTCAGTTGTTGCTCAATATTTTTTTCAAATGGTTCTTGCATAATTGTTATTATTTATTTGCAGTTCATTGCTATCTATTGCCTTAATTAACATTGCTCTTGATCTACTATATTGGCTACGAACAGTATTAATATTTAAGTTCAATATTTCTGAAACTTCAGTAGCATTGTAACCTTCTACAGCCATTAAGTTAAATATGGTTTGATATGCCAATGGCAAGGAACGAATGATATTTACTAAATCTTTAGTATTTAAATTAATGGCAGGATTGTCATTGCTTATTGGGTGTAATCCAACTTCGGTTAGTTGTAAATCCTTTTTATATCTATTGTGTTTTTTTAAATAAGTAATGGCACAGTTTACCATAATTCTTCTTATCCAAGCTCCGAATTCACCTTCCTGTTTGTATTGGTGCATATTGGTAAACACTTTAATAAAACCTTCTTGCAATACATCTTCAGCATCTTCTAAACTTTTGGTGTATCTATAACAAACTCCCAACATTATAGGTGCATACAATTGGTACAACTCATGTTGTGCTTCTTTCTTGTTTTTTAAACAATCTTTAATAAGCTTAGTTGTACTATTCATTTTATACTGCTACAACAATATGACTATTAATGTATTCATTTCATTGCAGGAATTAAAAATATTTCTCAAATAAAAAATCCCGTTCCAAAAATATTGAAACGGGATTTTTTATTTTATTTCTTACTCCATTTAAGGATTAAGGGCTTAGTATCCACCCATGCCGCCCATATCAGGAGCACCATGACTGTGAGCTGCTTCTTCTTTAGGCTTGTCAGCAATTACACATTCTGTTGTTAACAACATACCTGCAATTGAAGCTGCATTTTCTAAAGCTACACGGCTTACTTTAGTTGGATCAATAATTCCTGCTTTAAACATAGATGTTTCATAATTTTCTGTTCTTGCATTATATCCAAAGTCTTTAGAACCTTCACGTACTTTTTGAACTACAATGCTACCATCAATACCAGCATTTTCAGTTAATGTTCTAATAGGTGATTCTAAAGCTCTACGAACAATAGCCATACCAGTTTGCTCATCAGCAATTTGGCCTTTTACTTTTGGTTCTAAAGCTTCAATTGCTCTAATATAAGCAACACCACCACCTGGTACAATTCCTTCTTCAACAGCAGCACGTGTTGCATGTAAAGCATCATCTACTCTGTCTTTCTTTTCTTTCATTTCTACTTCAGTAGCAGCACCAACATATAATACAGCAACGCCACCAGCTAACTTAGCCAAACGTTCTTGTAATTTTTCTTTATCGTAATCGCTAGTTGTGTTTTCAACTTGGGCTTTAATTTGATTTACTCTTGCAGTAATATCTTTTTTAGCACCTTTACCACCAACAATTGTAGTATTGTCTTTATCAATTGTTACAGATGAAGCTTGACCCAAGAAAGTTAAATCTGCAGTTTCTAATTTATGACCCAACTCTTCGCTAACAACTGTACCAGCTGTTAAAATTGCAATGTCAGTCAACATTTCTTTTCTTCTATCGCCAAAACCTGGAGCTTTAACAGCAGCAACTTTAATTGTACCACGTAATTTGTTTACAACCAATGTAGCCAATGCTTCTCCTTCTAAATCTTCAGCAATAATTACCAATGGACGACCACTTTGAGCAACTTTTTCTAAGATGCTTAAAATATCTTTCATTGCAGAAATTTTCTTATCATAAATTAATATGTAAGGGTTCTGTAATTCAGCTTGCATTTTTTCGCTGTTGGTAACAAAGTATGGAGAAATATAACCTCTATCAAATTGCATACCTTCAACAATATCAACAGTTGTATCAGTTCCTTTAGCTTCTTCAACTGTAATAACACCTTCTTTACCAACTTTAATAAAAGCCTCAGCAATTAATTTGCCAATAGTTTCGTCGTTGTTAGCAGAAATTGTTGCTACTTGTTGAATTTTCTTAGCATCGTTACCAACAGTTTGAGATTGAGATTTTAAGTTCTCAACTACAATAGAAACTGCTTTATCAATACCACGCTTCAAATCCATTGGATTTGCACCAGCAGCTACCATTTTCAAACCTTCGCTAATAATAGCTTGAGCCAAAACAGTTGCAGTAGTTGTACCATCACCTGCAATATCAGCAGTTTTAGAAGCAACTTCTTTCACCATTTGAGCACCCATATTTTCAATTGGGTCTTCCAATTCAATTTCTTTAGCTACAGTAACACCATCTTTAGTTACTTGAGGTGCACCAAACTTTTTTTCAATTACTACATTGCGACCCTTTGGTCCTAAAGTTACTTTTACAGCGTTGGCTAAAGTATCAACGCCTTTTTTCATTTTATTTCTTGCTTCGATGTCGAAGAAAATTTGTTTTGCCATTTCTAAATAATTTTTTAATTTTTAATTCTTAATTTTTAATTCCCCGTTTATGGTTGGGGCTTTAAACTATCGCCAAAATATCGCTTTCTCTCATAATCAAAAGGTCTTGCCCTTCAATAGTAATTTCAGTACCAGCATATTTACCATATAAAACGGAATCGCCAACTTTTACAGTTACTGGCTCATCTTTTTTACCATTGCCTGCAGCAACAACAACCCCACGTTGAGGTTTTTCTTTTGCAGTATCAGGAATAATAATTCCACCTGCAGATTTTTCTTCAGCAGCTGCTGGTTTTACAATCACTCTATCGTGAAGAGGGGTAACATTTAGCTTTTTAGTAGCCATAGTTGTATTCTTTTTAAGTTTAAAAAAATTATTGTTTGTGCATTCTAATTAACAACAATACTACCATTGTAAGGTTAAAAGCCAAATTTTCAGTTTGGCTGCGTTTATACAATTTTAGTAGAGATTTTCTGTCATAACAGGCGGCAAATCTGGGCTTTTTAACTGACATAATGTGTGTTAGATTTTCATTTACTTGGTCAATCAAACCTAAAACCTAAGTTTCTCGTACATTAAGTAAAAAAAATTGAAACATAAAATTGTTCTAATTACAGCCTTGATTTCAGTTGTATTTTATTCCTGCAAATCCAATTCTCCAATTGTAGAAGCCAATTTTACCGATAGTTTAATAAACAATTATCAGCCTTCAAAGCAAGAAATAGTTGCCAACGGCGATTTTGAGTTTTGGAAAAGCAGAATGGATAGTATGCTCAATAGCAATTCTACTGCTTTGCAATTTGCTGGTTCTTTAGTCAATCAATTTCATATGTATGGAAGTATAAATGATTTACTTGTTGCCGATAGTATTTATAGGTCGATTAATGCTATTGAAAAGGAAAAAGAAGCAGGTGTTTTACGAAGTTTATCAGCATTAAGTATTACAAGGCACCGTTTTCAGGATGCATTGGATTATATCAAAAAAGCATTGGATTTAGGTAGCAATAAGTATGCTTCTACCTTATTGTATTTTGATGCTTTATTTGAGTCTGGTTATTATCCACAAGCAGAAAAAACTTTAAAAACAACTCAGTCAACCAATCAATATGGCTATTTTTTTAGGGCATCAAAATATTGGCATTGGAAAGCCGATTTTGATAGTGCAGTCCACAACATGTTTAAAGCAGCTGAATTAAGTGGAGGTAACAGTAGTCTCAAGCAAACAGCTCTAACGAATGCTGCTGATTTGTATTTGCATGAAGGCAAGTTGAAGGAAGCCTATAAAATTTATAAAGCTAGTTTGCAAGCCAATGCTGCAGATTATCATAGCATGCAAGGCATGGGAAGAATTGCATTACTGCATGATGATAGTATTGCTACTGCTAAAAGAATTTTTGAATTTTTAGAATCTCACACAAAGTCTCCTGATGCATTATTTTATTTAAGCTGGACTGCAGAAGCTGCTAAAGATTCTATTCAACAAAAAAAATATGCTGAAGCTTTTGTATTAAGGGCAAATGATTCAGCTTATGGAAATATGTACAATAAATATTTAATTGAAATGTACACTGGTATTTTACACAATTACAACAAAGCTTTAGCAATAGCTGAAAGAGAATTAGAAAACAGATTTACACCACAAACAAATGCTTGGTATGTATGGTGTTTGTATTTAGCAGGGCAAAAAGAAAAGGCAGAAAATGTTTACAAAAAACATGTTTCAAATAAACCTTTAGAAGCGTTGGATTTGTATTGGATAGGCAAGTATATGAAAGCAAATAGTAAAGCCTACAATGCCCAAGAATTTTTTAAAGCGGCTGCTAAAAATAAGTATGATTTAAGTCCTGCTCAAGTGAATGAATTGGAGGAGGAATTATCAAAATAGTAGAAAGCATATTATGTATATTTTGTAAAGTGCCTGATGGCACTTTTTTATTGCCATTAAATAAGCCATTCTTTTAAAAACATTTGCTTATTGTATGAGTTTAATTTAATCGAGTGTTTAAAAAGATTAAAGCATAGTTGGAGTAATTGCTGCTAAAGAATAACTTGATATTAATGGATTGCTGAATATATATTCAACTCATTGGTTATTTATAAAAAAAAAGCAATGAAAATATTTTCATTGCTTTCTAAATTATTTTACAGATAATTTCTTCAACTGCTTTTGCTAAATTAAACTAAATAGAAAGCAGTTAAATACTATGCTTGTATTGAATGAATAGTTTATTAAAAAAACATTCTTTCTA
>ERZ724520.59-NODE-59-length-53956-cov-6.667446_pt1 | contig 53956 bp, 37 predicted proteins | sample MGYA00376053_ERZ724520 | MGnify/ENA primary metagenome ERZ724520 (study PRJEB28724, sample SAMN07190886) | activated sludge metagenome | isolation source: activated sludge of sewage treatment plant in Hong Hong | place: USA: Christiansburg, Virginia | collected...
ATATCAATAAATTTTAAGACTGTGTATTTGTTTAATTCGCTTCGACTCCGCTCAGGAGTCGAGCTCTTACTTCTTATTTCTAGTTAATTCTTCTAATTACTTGTCTGGCAAGGGTTTTCATGTTTCCGGTTAATTCTTAACTGTTCTCTACTGTTCGTAAAACGACCGTTCAGTTTCAACCTTGTTTCAACTATATAATCTAATTTTATGATATCAAATCTAAAATTAACCGCCATGTCGTCTGCTAAAGTAACCCTTGTACATTACAAATATAAAACTTATTCTAATGGGAAACACCCTATTATGATAAGAATTACAGCCAACCGTAAATCTCGTTATATGTCAACTGGTTACTCTGCTAAACCAGAAAACTGGGACGAAGATAATAATAGATTAGTAGAAAGCCGATCTAAATCGCGACCAGACAAAATACCTATGACGAATGCTAAAGCAATTAATACGGATCTCGAATTGAAATATAATGAGGTGCTTCGGGTTAAACAGCAAGTATCGCTTTCGGATGGCGTTCAAAGTTCTGACACTATTAAAAGCAACGCATCCCTTAAGTATAAAAAGTCAGCGAATTTCTTTGACTATAGTAAAACTCTTGCACAGACTTTTTTAGACCGCAATAAAATCTGTTCTTATAAAAATATTACTTCGGTTCTCAAACGACTAAAGGAATATATGAACGGTAAGGAATTACTTTTTTCAGACATTGATGAAGATTTCATTGAAAAATATAAAACCCATCTAATAAAAGGAAGTGTTTCCAAAGAAGGTAAAAAAATTTCGGGATTAGGAAATAATACCATCTCCTATCAACTTAAAAGTATCCGTGCAATACTTTATCGGGCGATGAATGAAAAAGTACCACTTATCTCGAGAGATAAAAATCCGTTCAACACCGTGAAAATAAAATACTCGCCAACCAGAAAAGAAACACTTTCTCTTACTGAACTGGACAAATTAAGAAAAGTTCAATTGGATCTAAAAACACAACACCGATTAATCGATGTTCGGAATTATTATTTCTTCTCATTTAACAACGCGGGCATTAGGGTAAGTGATCTGATTCAATTAAAAGTAAAGAATATTGTTGATGGTCGACTTCATTATGAAATGGGAAAAACTGGTCACTTCAAATCTATCTTATTAAATACGGAATCATTATCCATTATTAAACAGTATGTAAATCCGCAGTCAAAGCCAAATGATTATTTATTTCCAATATTATCTAAAGATGAAGAGTTTAATGACGCACAAGCACTGCGAAATAAAATAGAATCGAAGAATGCAATGATCAATGAGAACCTTAAAAAATTAGCTGTTGCAGCCGAACTCGAAAAACGATTACATTTTCATAGCAGTCGCCACTCTTTTAGTAACGTCGCAAGAAAAAAGAAAGCAGATCTTTACAGTATATCAAAAGCGTTAGGTCATAAATCTATAAAAGTGACGGAAATGTATCTTGCTTCATTTGACGAAGAGGCTCTAGATGAAACAATGGAGATGGTACTCGGAAAATAATACAAACAATTTTTTCACAGTGTATCGTTTTTCTTGTGTCTAAGCGACACCTATACGACACACGATTTTCAAAAAAACAGTAAATTTTATAACACTTTTGTTAGAAAAAAACTCTGTATTTCATTGATATTAAAGGGCTGCATTTGGTCATGTGAATTTAATATTTTATATTTGCATCATCTGAATGAGTTCATTCAGATACCGAGAACGAATAACAGGGACTTTTTTTAATAACACCTCTTTCCTATTGAAAGAGATAATAGTATTATAAAATGAATGGTAGTTCGAACAAGGTAATTGTAATCTCGGTAGAGGAATTTTTAAATATTCTCAATCCTCTCTTTCAACGCCTAGACCACTTTGAATCTTTATTGTCGCAAAAATTTAGCATTGTAAATTCTACTTACTCTGATGCTGAAGCTGCTAAGTATCTAAATATGTCAACCAAAAAGTTGCAGCATTTAAGAAACGCTCGAAAGATAGGTTTCATTCGTGAAGATGGTGGTCGAAAAATTACCTACAAACATGAACACCTTTTGGAATACTTGGCCTCAAATGAACTGAAAAAGAAAAAATAAAACTCGAAAACTATTATGAAAAAAAACTACTCATTAGATTTGTACAAATCGTTAATTGAAAAAAATGCTTTTTTCACGGCTGCTTTATTAACGAAAAGCGATGCATATAACAACGCAGATTCGCTAAACTTTGCTTGGCCACAATATGATAAATCAACATTTGATTCTATGTTGGAATTTTGTCCGGTTCTCGAAACGGAAATAAGAAAGCGTCGTGACGAACCCGAGAAAATTATTAGTTATTTGCATTTCATAAAAAATGCTTGCAAAAAGTATCGTTATAAGGCAAATCTAAATAATCAGATTGCTGAAGTATTCAGATATCAATCAGTCATTGATGATATGATTGACCCTCTATTAGATATTTGTTGTGATATATTTTATGAAAGTTCAAGCCAATCTACGGAAAAATCACCTAATATAATAACAGACAAACCAATCAAAAGTGGGATGGCAGATATTTTAAATAAAGTTCCAGAACCTGTACACCCAATTTTCAAACAAATAACATGTAATGCGACCGCAGAAGAAATAGATTACTTTTTTTTAATTCTTTCTAAAGAAATAAATCCTGCAACTGGAGAGCCATATATGAAAGAAAAAGATATCCGACATTTCACCGCACATAATTTCGCCGCATGCGGTCAACCAGACAAACAAAGATTCTTTGATCTGGGGACAGAGGTAAAATCAACTATTACCTATTTCCTATATCAATTCTATTTGAAGTATGACAATGGAAATATTTCTAATAAAATGAAATACGTTTATTTACTAATTTCTAATTTTAAAATTTTTGAAGAGGATAATCCAAAGAGTTTACTGTCAAACATGACTCCTTCGAAATATCCCAAAAACAAAAACAATGTGATCAATACAGAAAAGTACTTTCCGAAAAACAAATAATTAGTAGTAATTGAATTTCTATTTTGTAATGCAGTAAGGCTTTATCTAATAATATTTAAGTTATAGTTTAAATGCCGTTTTCCTTACTACTCGCTTACTTAGCCATACTACCTAACTTACTGCAATACTATCCTTTTTACTATTGTTCTTACTACTCTTGGTCGCAGAGAATTTATAAAATAAACTTGTAAAATTATAAACCATAAAATCATAAAAACCATGAAAAAACTATCATTAAATGCCCTACAAATCGCTCACCAAACGAATCCATGTTCTGGAGAAATATGTTCATTAGAAAGTTGCGGAATTTGTCTCTGTGGTAAACGCAGTGATGCAGATTTTTGCTGTGATGAGCATAAGGCACTAAAAAATAACAAAGAGCAAAAAACTAATAACTCTCAAAACAAGTTACGGAATGACATCAATAAAAAGAATACTATAATGGTAGAAGACCTATACGCAAGAGATTACCGAAAACTAGATTTTGAATCATTTAGATTACGAGGATTTGATTTTAGTGGAGCTCCGTTTCCAGGAATTGTTAACGGAAGACGTGTTGCTTTATACGGAACTATTGCTCTGTGGGTCGATGAACTACTTATGATTAATCTTGAAAAAATTTAAGTCATGACTGTAGAAAACGAAAATTTCTTTGATTTCTTCGGAATTACGGAGGACCAAGTGAGAACATTATATGCGCAAAGCGGTAAGCTTATTTATATACCGCAAATTCATGTTCCAGTTCCTCCGAAAAAAATCCCGGAGGCTGGAATTAAATCCATGGGCATAACTGTGGTTACTAATAAAAATCAAATACCGTTATGGGTGGATATTTTCTTTTGGCTTTCTATAGTAGCATTAATAGTTACTATCATATATGTAATATGGCAGTTATCAAAACCAGAAACCGATTATGAAAACCATCAAAAAGACGATAAAGTAGAAGACGTATTCAGTAACTGAACGAGTGCAACTGAAAATAGCCCCTAATTATTGGCGCCAATAATTCAGTTTTTAAGTTAGTGTGCTTAAAAAAATATAATATCCGAGTTTAGCCGAATTAATTGGCCTAAAACTGCTTAAAGTCGGACATAGGTGAATCTATTTGAATCTAAATGGCTATAATTGTTTATACACAGTTCTAGAATACTAGTATCGGTTAATGAAGTTTTTTGATAAATTTATTCGTTAATCAACTGAAAAATTTAACCGAGTTGAATATGAAATCTGAGTAATTTTGATCTAAATATTTCAAAAAATAGGGAGAAAATAACTTATCCTGTTCAATAATTGTTCTGCAAAAACCTGACACAACAAATTCTCCAATTGGATTTAGGTTTAAATTATTTCTACCGTACCAAGTATTTGGATTAAAATTACCTGAGATTTCAAAATTTACTAATCTATTTCCTTTTCCGGCAGTTATTACTTTTGTTTTTACTAAAATTCTTAGCCCCTTTATTTCTATATTCTGAAACGGGGATTTGAAACTAGGTTTGTATATAAGTTCGCTCTTGGGCTCTATCCAAATATTTGTATACCCAGCTCCGTCTTCTGCAATACTCCATTCCTCATAATCTATGTAATAGTTAACTAATTTTTCATTTAGTAGCATTTTATTATTTAAAAAATTATTGTGAATACTACTAAATAACATTAAGTATTCGATTTCATCCTTCGTGTTTTTCATTTCAATAAATTTTAAGGATTAAAACCAAGGGCAATTTTCCCGTCATAATACTCATGATAAAACAACTCTACTGCATCGTCCAAATAACTCAAAGGAATTTTAGACTTGGCTGTCATTTTAATAATAGTATCCGATAATGCCCACAAATAAAATACTTTCCTAGAGCCCTTATCCATCAAGGCTTTCAGAGATGGTAAATCTGTATCCAGAATACTTTCCAAATTTTCAGAGTCTAAGCGCCTAATTTTCTCCAAAAACTCAACTTTTTCATCTTTAGCAATTAACTCTTTTAATAGAGGGAGTGTTATAAAATTTGAAATTTCTGATTCGAAGATATCGATTAGTGAAATATGGAAATGCTGACCTGACTTTTTTCTGGTAAAATATACTCCGATTCGTATTTTAAATACTAGATCTCCCGTATTAATTTTAAACTTGAATGGTGTAGATAAATCTTCACTCCTAATAAAAAATCGTTTTACTTCCGTTTTGTTATCAATTAATTGATAATGAAGATCAATAAATCCTCTTTCAAAATTTCCATCAGTATTGTTTCCTCTTAAAAAAAGTGATAATTCTAAATTATCACTAAATCTTTCTTTTGGTGTAATACTATAGAAAAACGAATTTGTTTTAATAATAGATGAATGTTCTATTTTCATGGCTGCTGGTTTTTACGCCAAATGTAATCATAAATGATTACATATACAAATGTGCCTTTAGGACACAAGAATGTTGAAACCAAGAACCAATGTTGAAATTCTCAAAAGGATATAATATAAATGATGTTTGAAGAAATTAAATAGCTAATTTGAGCTCTTCATTTTTCACTTCCTTGTAAACTTTTCTTAATGTCGCTGTATCTCTGAGCGGATAATCAAAGCCTAAATTTGTATAGTAAATTCCATCTACTTTAATATGTACGTCAAAATCATTACGGGTCATTACTTTTACTTTTGTTGACGACTTGCTAGGATGATCCATAAAACCATACTCACGTAATAAATCCTCAGTTAATATTTTCATACTTCAAAATTGATATCCAAAATAAGAAATTATAAAGTCTCCTATTAAATATTTTATAGAATTATGTTAGTGAATTAGATTATTTAAAAAGATCCGTAATATCAACTTCAAGCGACTTGCTAATGATTAGCATATTTTTCAGTGTTAAATTAGTTTTACCCGCTTCGATTCTTTGCATATTTTGCCTTACAAAGTTACATTTATTAGCTAAATCAATTTGCTTCATGCCTTTTTCTAGGCGAATTTTTTTAATGTTTTTTCCTACTTTTTTATAGTAACTGGAGTATATCATTTTGTGTTTTAATTCGTAGGATTACTTGACTGCAAATTAATGAATTTTAAAGTAAGGTCTGCTAATTAAAACCCTTAAAAAACTCCTCTAATGAAATACCTAAAGCTTTTAATATTTTTGCCAATGTATTTAACTGAATATTTGCTCCTGCCTCGTATTTGCCATATTGAGGTCTGCTAATATCATTTTCATATGCAAAATATTCATAATTAGAATAGCCAGCTTTTTTTCTGTATTCTTTCAGTCTTTTCCCTACATTCTTTAATAGCTCTATCTCCTCTTTGCTAACTTTGGTAGTCTTTTTTTTAACAAATTCTGTTTTTTTTGGTGTTTTTATCGTTGATTTCTTTGCCATTTAGTCTCCTATTAAAGAGTAAATAAATAAAAAGGCTTGTTTTTATGTTACTGTATATATATTACCTCCATATATAGAGTATATTTATTATATTTGTGTCTATTAATCACATAAATAAAATAGTTATGAAAACATTATTCCTAGTCACAATTGCAGCAATTACTCTATTTACTAACTGTAAAAAAGACCCGATTAAAGGCTGTAAAACTTCTTTCGCCACAAACTATAATTCTACTGCCGAAGAAGACGATGGCAGTTGTAATTATGAATCTAAAGTAATTTTTTGGCAAAATCAATCAAATGCTTCTAGTTGGTCTGCGGCAGGAGTAACTGCTTTAAATTTTTATGTGGATGGCTCATTCATAGGTTCTTGTTCAGCAAATACTTATTATGGATCATCGCCAAACTGTTCATCAGACGGTTTAGCTCATACTACTAAAAATTTGGGAAGCTCTAAAGTGAAATCATTTAGCTACAGTGTAAAAGACCAAAATGGTATTCAATGGTATTCAGGTACTATTAGTTTAGATGGAAGTACTTGCTCAGTTCAACAAATCAATTAAAACATATAATAATGAAAACAACAATCAAAACTATTACAACAGTTTTAGCTAGTATGGCTTTAACTTTAGGTTTAACATTATCATCTTGCAAAAAACCAGAAAAAGGAGAGGCTGGCCCAAAAGGTGAAACAGGCGCAACTGGAGCTCAAGGACAAGCAGGGCCACAAGCTAAAACTTTTAATTTTTCTTTAACGTTCGCTATTGGTGATACATACCAATCTTATGGTGGAATTACTGGGTTTAATGCAGACGACGTATTATTAGTTTATGTTTTTAATGCAAATTATGGATCTGATTATTATGTTCAGCTACCATATATGAGCGGAGGCTCTTCTGGCATTAATTATTATGCCGAATTTAGTGAGGCTAATGGATTCTTATTTATTAATACAGAGAATGCCGATGGAACAACTGGAAGCCCATGGACTTCTTCGACAACTTTAAAGTTTAAAGCCGTGTTAATAAGCAGTGCTCAGCGTTCGGCAAATCCAAATGTTAATTGGAAAAATTACTCTGAAGTTAAAAAAGTATTAAATTTAAAGGACTAGTTTAATTATTTATTAATAAAAAACCGTTAAGTATAATATACTTAACGGTTTTTTATTTGATTCGTGCTGTTTTCTTCCTTGGATTCTGTTTTCTTCCTAGAGAGAGGTGAACAAGTAGATGATGTTTGTTTAATTGGAATTAAAATTTGATAAAATACTCCGTCAATATTTGTATTTTTAAGTAAAAGAAAGATGCTTTATGAATAACAAAGAAAATAAAATCAAAATACTAGTAGTCGATGACCATCAAGTATTAAGAAAGGGTTTAATTAGTTTACTTCATTGCAACGAAGACTTTCAAGTCGTTCAAGAAGCATCAAATGGCTTAGAAGCTCTAACCTTGTTGGAAGATTATTTTATAGACATAGTTCTACTAGATATAGAAATGCCAGTAATGAATGGTAGAGAAACATTAATGAACATTAAAAAGAAATTCCCTAAAGTTAAAGTTGTCATGTTTTCTTCACATGATGAAGTAGGATTAATAAATCACTTCATTCAACTAGGAGCAGACGCCTACTTGGTAAAAAATTCAGCCTTTGAAAATATATGTGAAACAATCACCACAGTTGTAAATGATTCTCAAAATGTAAAATTAAATGGTTCTGTAAAAGTAGATATATCAGACCAACATTTACAATTAGCATTAACTGATATAGAATTAAAAGTATTAAAACTAATTTGTACAAACTACAATGGTGATGCGATCTCTAAAAGCCTTGATATAAGTAAGAACACTTTAAAATACTACCGTAAATCTATTTACTCTAAAACACGTACAAGCTCTCTGAGTGAATTGATAGTATACGCCATCAAACAAGGTATAATTACTATTAAGTAATTATAAATAATCAGATGTGAAATATTAAATTTCCAACATTTCTTTTAAATGTAACTACCCCACAGGGTAGTGGAGCGAAATCGTATCTAAAAAATACTTTAATTTGTTCCAAAACCTGAAATACAATATTATGAGATTAAAATTTATTTTTTTAGTAGCCTTATGTCTGCTATTTACTAATCTATATTTTTCACAAAATTTTACAGGAGGTATAACACCTGGAGCAAAATTAGACACAGTATTTGACCGTTTCGGCAATAAATATAGCTTAAAAGATATTGCTGTTGATACAACAAGTTATGAACGAGGAGGACCAATTAAGAAAACAACACAATTATGTGCCAACGCAGGTTACTTCGATTTATATTTTGAAGCAGGAAGTGGAATGGAAGGTGCTGGAAGTCCTGATGTGGATAGACGTAATGTTATCTGTCAGGTATTCTCAGATGTTTCTGCTTTTATTGGTTCTCCATTAAATAGTACCGGTAATCGTGTGAAAATTTGGGTTCGTGATATTAATCAAGTTGTAGGAAATTCAAATGGAGTATTAGGGTTAGCAACTTCTTTTTATAGTGCGCCAAGTAATAACACCTCTGGGTTTGGTGGCATTGTAGATAATGAAATTTGGAAAACAATTCATACAGGGGTAGATTCTTATTCTAATACATGTTCTCCATTAATGAGTTTAGGCGGTCCAAATTCTTCATCTGCTACTTTTTTTCATGGTATGATGGCTTTTAATTTTACAACTTCTATAAATTGGCAAACAGTATTAACTACACCTACAATTACCGCTGGAAACTTTGATTTATACTCTGTAGCATTGCATGAAATTACCCACGCCTTAGGCTTTGCTTCACTAATTAATTATAACGGAACTTCTAAATTCGGACCAGGATACAATTATTACTCAAGATATGATTTGTTTTTAAAGAAAGGGGCAGCGAACTTGATTACAAATTCAGGCGCTTGTAATTCCATGTACGATTATCAATTTAACAGTTCTTTAAGCACGACTGTTGTTGCTCCAGGATGTACAGTTGTCCCAACTCCAACGATCTCTGGCAGCTCTGACCTCACAACTTGTAGCCTTTCTATTACATATTCTGGCAGTTCAAATGTCCCTGTTTATACACCAACTTGTTTTGAGCCACCAAGCAGTTTAAGTCATTTTGAAGACATTTGCCAAGTCCCTCCTGGATTTTCGACAACATGTACTGCTACCCCGACAAATAATAATTTATACTACGTTATGAGTAATGCAAATGGTGTTGGTGACTGCTTTATGAAAAGATATTTAAAACCAGAGGAAAGATTAGTTTTATGTGATTTAGGTTATAGCGTTACAACCACTTATGGAAGTACAGGAAATCATACTTATGCTACATATACAACTGGTGTTTGTTCGGGGATCACTGTTGCTGGAATAAACGATGGAATTACAAGCTCTGGCGCTTATAATTTTCTTACAACACCTAGTGTTACTGTTGCAATAACAGGTATTCTAGCGAATGACATGAATGCTTCCACATTTGAATGTTTACAAGACGTTTATACGCCTTCTTCTTATTTATCCACAACATCAGGAAACAGTTCTACATCCATTACATTTTCAAGCACTGTAACTGGGTTACATTTATTACGCTATGTTCCAGTAAGTGCTTCAGGACAAAAAGGTAATATAACATATATTTATGTCTATATTACAACTGCAAGTTGTACTCCCTCTTCTTGTAATATAATGAATAATGGAGGCTTTGAAATGGCTACCAATTGTGGAGCTCTCAATAACGTAGTAAATTGCCCTGGTAGTCCCGTACCAAATATTGATTGTTGGTATCCGCTATCAGGAACCCCTGACCTTTTTGTAAGAGGTTGTGTGAACACTATGTGTGGTGGTAGTAGTATGACAATTCCTACACCGTATTGCTCTCCTACAGCAGATACATGGAATACTCCAACAATTGGCTTAACAAATAATAATATTATTGGATTATTTTCCAATAATCAATGGCTTCCAACTACAACTTTAAATGAATCCATACAAGGTACTTTAAGTAGTCCTTTACAACCTAATAACACTTACATATTAAGTTTTGTGGCACGAGTTGTTAACGCTATGCCTAACGTTCAAAATTTACCAGGTGCCATTGAATTTGGTGGTAGTAATGGTTTGCTAGCGCAAATTGGTTTTTTCTTTAATTCTTTACCGTCCTCTTTAACATCTCTAGCACAAGTTTCTGTACCCAATAATAATCAATGGAATTACTACTCTATTCCTATTTCATACACGGCTGCGGTTAATTTAAATTTTTTATCTGTTGTTAATGCAGGGTATTTAAATGGAAATCCTGTCAATACTATTAATTATGTTTTGGTTGATGACATTTCTATTCAGCCAACATCACAAGCAGTATCGCTCAATTTACCAGCATCTGTCGCTTGTAGCACGGTTACTATTTCAAATCTCAATTCTTACCTTACTCCTACTGTTACTGGTGGAGTATTTAGCGGTCCTGGAGTAAGCGGTTCTATTGGTAACTATTCTTTCTCTTCATCACTAGCAGGTTTGGGAACTCACAATATTGCATTTACATATACTAACGGCTCAGGTTGTCAAATTACAGTTGCAGATGCTATTACTGTTACAAATGCGTCAACTATTTCTATAACTGCTGGTTCTACTAACTCTATAACATGTAGTGGAGCAATAGCCACTTTAACAGCAAATGGAGCAACAACTTATACATGGAATCCTGGAAATTTATCTGGGAATACAGTTACTGTTTCTCCTAGCACCAATACAACTTATACAGTTTCAGGTTCTGTTTGTTCATCAACAGCTCAAGCAATTATTACGGTATCTGTAATCAGCAATCCAACAATAACAGCTGTTTCAAATCCTACTTTAATATGTAGTAGTAAAACATCATCGTTAACAGTAAGCGGCGCTAGTACTTATAGTTGGAGTACAGGAGCAACAACAACATTAACGGCAGTTTCTCCAACAACAACAACTATATATACAGTTGTTGGTACTGCAACAACAGGTTGTTCTAGCACTAAAACAGTAGCGGTTAATGTTGTTCCTTTTGCGCCTGTTATTACAGCTAGTGCAACAGCAGTGGCTATTTGTAGTGGTGGAGCTGCTACCGTTACAGCATCTGGAGCTTCAACTTATACATGGAATACAGGAGCAACCACATCGGTTATTACTGTTACTCCGTCAGTTCCTACTGTTTATACAGTTAGCGGAAATTATTCGCTTACAGGTTGTGGAACAGGTTCAACAACAATCGTTGTAAACCCTGTTATTTCAACACTCTGTTGTTCAGCTCCTAATAGTTCAATTACTACAAGTACTATAACGCCTGGTGCTTACACTGCGGCAACAGTTATTGATATATCAGGTGTTATAACATTTACAGGCAACACTTCTTTTACAGGTTACACATTCCGTATGAAACCTAATGCAAAGCTAATGGTAGTAGGTGAATATTCTTTAACGCTCACAAACTGTAAATTATATAGCTGTTCTGAACTATGGGACGGTATTTATTTGATAGCTTGGAATAATGATGTACATGGTCATTTGGTTTTAAATAATACAACGGTGGAAGATATGTATAACGGTATTGTTGTTGAAGGAAACAATTACCCTGTTGTACTTCCATACACGGGCTTATTAATTAATTCAACGGCTAGTACCCTAAATAAAAACTACATTTCAATGCAGTTCAGAAATATTGATGGAACTGTTGTTGGTCCAAGTTTAACATACACAACGACGCCTTATCCTTTTAGTATGAAGACTACAACGATTTCAAGCTATTCTTCAACAACATCTCCAGGTTCATCTTTAAAACCTAGTTCAACTTATACTTACGCTTATAAAACATGGGCAGGAGGCGCAACATCCTCAACTAATCCGCCGTTTTTAAATTTCCCTAGAACATTTAAAGGAATTGTTTTAAATAATATGAGAGCTTTAGCGCCTTTAGTAATTGGAGATTCCACAACAGCAGGTAGTACTAATTTATTTGATAATATGGACTTTGGTATCCATGGGACTGAAGCATCAGCTAAAGTGCATAACAACTATTTTAAAAACATAACAGGTAGTACAAAACAAACTGCCAATGGGGAATCTTTCCCCGCTTTTGGTCCTGATGAAATTGGTATTGCGGTAGCTATGACTCATACCAGCACTAACGTTCATGCACTAACTGTTGGAACACATACAGTTATACCTTCAAGTAATCCTTACCCTAAAGGAAATAGATTTGAAGATTGTAATCGTGGTGTTTACGCTATTGGTTGCGCTAATGTATATGCTAAAGCAAATACATTCTCGGCAACAGCAACAAGTACAGTTCCTCCATACGGTGTAGATGCTTATTATTACTATAAAAACCAAAGTGCTATTTGGATAAATGCTCAAGCGGATTATTTTACTTTGAGTTATAATTATATCCAAAATTTCAGTAGCGGTATTTACAGTAGCCATACAACTACTAATACATCGATGCGACCTCATATTTTTAAAAACATTATTGGCGCGCCATCAAGCACAGGTTTTTGTAAACAAGCCATACAAGTGGCTAAAGTAGGGGGCTCTAACTTTATAAGCGGTTATGTAAATATTGACGGTAATGCTATTGCTAATGTTTACAATGGTATTCAGGCAGGAGGAATAGCTAATGGAGTATGGGTCAAAAACAATAGTGTAAGTGTTGAACCTACAACTAAATCATTAGCTATTACTGCTACTACCATCAGAACTGCTATAAGAGTTAGTAATAGTAATTACGCTATCATACAGGCAAACTCTGTAACCAATGGTGGAGCTGTGCCAACAACAAGTACAACAGCAAACTATATTACTGGTATTCATGTATCGGGTAGCACTAATACAAAAGTAGAGTGTAATAACGCATATCATACTGGTAGGGGCTTTGTATTTGAGGGAGCTTGTGGAAATAGTTCTTGGAAAGTAAATGCCATGAGTGATAGTTACAGAGGTTTAGAAATGAGATTAGCTGCTGTAATTGGAAATCAAGGTGCGCCAACTTATACAGGAACTCCTAATTTAAGTGCCAATACATGGACAACGCTTACACAACACACTTTTGTTTTAGGAACAACCAATGTAAACACAGCGTCAAAACTATATTTATTGGCGGGAGGTAATACACAACCAACTTTAAACTTTGCAGTTTCTCCTTCTCCATCCTATACTACTGGCGCTCTTAATGGCATACAGACAGCAACTGGCACATCCTATACCTGTAATGCGGGCAATGCTCAACGATTAGCAAATAGCGATAATGTAGGTAATACAAACTCTGGAGGCAATAATCAAAAAACAGCAGGAGCTGATAGCTTAACAGAGTTAACTAATTTAGCTACAGCCGATGAAGATAGCTATGAAGTTTTTGCTGACGAAATGATGTATCAAAATCAGCAGTTTGTCTATCAGTTAATTGAACAGGATAGTATTAACCCTGCTAAAAAAAGTGCGTTAAGTTCTTTTTATAATAGCACTCAAAACACAGCTATTGACAAATTAACCGAAGCGCAAATAGCTATCGCTAATTTTGATATAAGTGGCGCATATTCCGCTAACAGTTCAGCTCCTGTGTTAAGTGCTATTGAGCAAAAACAACAACGTGCTAATGAGTTGGTGTTAAAATACATGAATGACAGAAATTATGTGTTTACGGATGCGGAAAAATCGGAGTTAAAAAACATGGCAAACGAATGTGAGGTAAAAGGTGATTATGTAACGCATGCTCGTAATTTAGTAGATGTATTTACTCATGCCACTATTTTATACGATGATGAATGTGAAACAGAAGCTAATGCTAGCCGTAAGAAAAAACCAGAGGTTATTGTTAATAATAATGCTTTATTTAATTTGTTCCCTAATCCTAATAATGGAACCATGCAGTTAGATTATAAATTGGGTAGTTACTCCAATGCCAAGTTTAGTTTATTTGACATTACTGGCAAACTATTACAGTCTATAAACATCCAAACCAATGAGGGCAGCCTAAATATTAATGAGCAAAATTTAAGAAATGGCGTTTATTTTTATACTATCTTAGTAGGAGAGAAAAATATTAAAACAGATAAAATTGTTATTATTAAGTAATCTAAAATACAAATTGCTAATCTTATTGATAGGTTTTGGCTTTTACAATTTTAAAAGCCAAAACCTTATTACAAATGGTAGTTTTGAAAACTATACCGGGATAGATTGTGTCTATGGTGGCTTTGATAATTATAATGCAACTCCAGCATATCATGTTTTAGATAATTGGTATGGATATTTTACGCCAGATTATTTTAGTAGCAATTGTACTAACACTTATGCGGGTGTACCTTCGAATTTTTTTGGATATTCAAATACGAAAAATGGAAATGCTTATATCGGATTTGCCTTTTATCAAAAAACTGATGAGTCTAAGGAATATGTGTATCAACAATTAGGCACCCCCTTACAAGCTGGTAAAATTTATTGTTTGAGTTTTTATGTTTCAAGGTCTTATCGTTCGACTTATGCGATTAAGAACATCGAAGTACTTTTTAGTAATACTTTAATAAATCTATCAAACGGTTACATCCAAGCTAATCCTCAGATAGTAAAACAAGTTAATTTTGTTGCCGACACAACAATATGGACAGAGATACAAGGCTGTTTTACAGCTGATGGAGGAGAACAATATTTGATGATAGGAAATTTTAATTCAAATGCAAATACTGATACACTTTTTATTGGAACAACAAACCCAATTCCATTTTATGGGGATTTTAGTTATTACTATATTGACGAAATAACCTTGATTGACCAAACAACGGTTGGAGTAAATGAACAAAACAAGTTTAATGCGATTGGAGTAAGTCCTAACCCAGCCAAAGATATTTTAAACATTGAATTAGACATATTAAATAAAAATACCGAAATGAAAATTTATAACCATATCGGCGAATTAGTGCTAAATGAAATTATTACCAATCAAAAAACAAAAATTAATATTAATCATTTACAAAGTAGTATTTATTATTATCAGATTTTAGAAAATAATAAGGTTATGAAAAATGATAAATTAATTATCATTAAATAATATGAGATTTTATTTATCATTATGTCTATACGTGTCTTGTCATTTAATGAATGCACAAAACATAACAGCTAATTATGCTGTTTCTGGTGTTTTTTGCACAGGTAGTTTAATTTGTTTTACCGATTTATCTTTAAGTAACAATGGTTCAATAATAAGTTGGGATTGGTTCTTTTCAGACGGCACATCCAACAGTAATCTTCAAAACCCATGTCACATCTTTACATTCCCAGCTACATATACAGTAATGCTAAAAGTGATAAATAGTAACGGAGATATGGATAGCACCTATCAATCAATTACTATTGGCTCATGTACTAAAGTTATTGAAAATTATTTCAATAACACCATAAGTATTTATCCAAATCCCACAAAAGAGATTTTAAATATTGACTTAATTGTACCAAATCAAAACACTAAAATCAATATTTATAATTCGTTAGGAGAATTGATATTGAGTAAAGATATAGTGAATCAAAACTCAATCATTAACACTAATCAATTACAAAGCGGCTTGTACTATTTAAACGTTTTGAAGAACAACAAAACGATAAAAACCGACAAATTAATAATTACTAAATAAAACAAAAAAGATGAAACAAAAACTCACACTATTACTAATTCTATTATTCAGCGTTACTCCTTTTTATTCTCAAATTTACTGCGGTTATAATGATCTACTTATGCCAACTAACAATGATGTTGCCGCCAAAGCAGCATTTGATTCTGCAAGAGCAGAAATAAGGAGAAAAGTAGCAGACATTCGATACAACAACAATCCTAATGCCAAAACACAGCAAAATAATTATGTTATTCCTGTTGTATTTCACTTAGTAGGAGGTAATGCTGCTTCATTAACTGATGCAGAAGTAATTGCACAATTAACTAAACTAAATACGGCTTTTTCAAATTCTTTAGGCTCCACCTATTCAGCAGCAGATGACGCTCAAATAAAATTTTGTTTAGCCCAAACTCTACCTGATGGTAATGCATGGTCTACTGTTACAAGTTATAATTCAAGTCTTTATACCGGGTCAACTCCAGGTATCACGAGATGCACAACTTCTGTTGCCAATACAGTAGCCTATAACCATAATATGGACTTGACAGGTGCTAATAGTCAGCAAGCACTCTTAAACATTGCTTATACAGGCTTTAATTCAACTCGTTATTTAAACATTTGGGTAGTTGAACGAATTAGTATAGCACCTAGCCCTTATTCAAATGTAGTTGCTGGATATGGAACAATACCAGTAATTGTTAATGCAATTGAAGGGGTAATTATGAGATTGGGTGCATTTGGTATTAATACGTCATTTACCAATTCGCAAACAAGTCAGGGAGGTATTTTAGTTCATGAAGTTGGGCATTATTTGGGATTATTTCATACGTTCCAAAACGGATGCATGGGAACGACAACTGTTACGTGTTATAGTGCGGGAGACGAATGTTGTGATACTCCTCCTGTAGCTGCGCCCAATCAAAACAGTTGTTCGTTTTTTGCATCGACGCCGCCAGATGGTTGTACAGAAACGCCAACTAATTTTTTTGATATGTATGAAAATCACATGGACTATCAATATGATGATGCTGGAAATTGCCGAAACACGTTTACAAACGACCAGGTAGATCGGATGCACTCTGCTATACAGCTTTACAGGCCAAATCTGGTTTCATTCTCTAATCACATATTTACTGGTCTTACAAATGTGGGCGGATGCCAAGCGGGTGTTATCAATCCGGGATTTAGTATAAATGGTGGTTCATCTCAAGTTTGTACTGGACAGACCATTGGATTTACTGCTGCACCAAGTGCAACTACTTATACTTGGAATTTCGCAGGCGGTTCTCCTTCAACAATAACTGGAACAAATGCACCTACTGGTATAACCTATAGTTCGCCAGGAACTTACAATGTAACATTAAACATAACAGATGGTTTAGGAAACAATTATTCATCAACATCTCAAATTTATGTTACGACTTGCACAACCTATTCTGGTAGTAAAGCAAATTGGTATTTTGGTGAAAATAGTATTTCGTTAACAAATTGCGGTTTATCATTTACAACAGGTATTGCTGTTCCTACTCCGTCATCAGCTATGCAGACAATGGAAGCGAGCGCGGCAATTAGTAATAGTAGTGGTAATTTGTTGTTTTACACAAATGGTAGAAGCGTTTGGAACAATACACATGTGACAATGCCAAATGGTAACAATACACTAAATGGTTCACCTAATGTCACTGCTACAAGTCCATCTGCTTCTCAAGGCACAGTTATAATGCCAAAACCAGGTAGTTCTTCAAGATATTATATCTACACAACATCAGACATCTCTTCAACTAGCAACCCAATAAATTATGGAATAAGTCAATACGAAGTTGATATGAGTGTATCAGGTGGTACAGTTATTTCAACAACGCCTGTTAATCCGACTGAAAATTACTCACTTAATGAATCAGTTATTGCAGTTCCTCATCATAACGGTACTGATTACTGGTTGATTGTAAAACCAAGAAACAATACAGCAACAGGTCTTTTAAATGCAGGTTCTGCTGCTTATAGTTCAAATATTAATCAATACTTAGTAAGTTATTCTGTTTCAAGTTCAGGAATAAGTAATACTCCAGTAATAAGCCTATCAGCACCTTATACCCCACCATCAAGTTATGCTGTTGGTGATGATGGCGTGACTAGTATGGCAATAAGTAATAACAAAAAAATATTCTGTATTATTGACGGAGGAGCAAGTCCATGTATAGCATACTTATATTATTTTGACTGTTCAAATGGGCATTTTAATTACCTAACATCTATATCTGGGATTAATTCTCATGGTATATGTTTTAGTCCAAATTCTAAGGTGTTGTATGCCAGAAGTGCTAGTTCAATTATTCAATATGATTTGAGTAATATTTCTGTATGTAGCAGTGCGCCTCCATCTATGGTTATTGCAACAGGTTATCCAGATGGGTCGTTGCAGTTGGGACCAGATAATAAAATATATATAGCATATAATTTTCAACCAAATATCGGTGTAATTAATTTTCCCAATAACATAAATACGACTAGCACATCAAATGAATGTGGTCATAACGGCAGTTCGATTGCTTTAATTCCTGGAACTGTGTCTAGATTAGATTTGCCGAATGATATTATAGGACAAAATGGAGCATTACCTGATGACTTCTCTTTTTGTATTAGAAATTGTGGACAAGGATGTTTTACTACTTTGAGTAGTGGAAATAGTTTTGCGTGGAATTTCGGCGATGGATATTCTATAACAGGCACAAATACAGTTATTCCAGCAGGCACAAATGCAGGAACTACATCAGGGAACTATGAATATCCTTGTCATACTTACAGTGCAACAGGGACATATACAGTTACTTTATCTATTGATGGAAGAACTGCAGTGACGCATACTTTAAACTATACAGCTCCACCAACACCGACAATTACTGGTCCATCCTCAGTGTGTGCTACAAATACAGTTTCACCATCTTATTATTATGGACCCACAGGTTATACGTATAGCTGGACAGCTACAAATGCGACACCGTCAACCGGCACAGCAAATGCCTTTACAACTGCGTGGACTAGTTTTCCTGCAACCTTATCTTTAACAATAACAGATCCAAATACAGGATGTTCAGCTACTTCATCAATTACTGTAAATATTTTTAATAATATGACGGTAACATCAAGTCCATCTTTAACGTGTTCGGGTTCGACTTCTACTTTATCCGCAAGCGGTTCAACAACCTATAGTTGGAGCACTGGTGCAACAACAAATTCTATTGTAGTAACACCACCAGCAACAACAGTCTATATTGTATCAGGTACAACAGGAGGTTGTACAAATACTAAAACTATAACGGTAAACCCAACACCTACAATAACTGCTACAGCAAATATTTATACAATATGCGCAGGTCAAACAGTTACATTATCTTCAACGGGGACATCGACATACACTTGGAATCCTAGTAGTTTAACAGGTTCATCTGTATCCGTCACTCCATCAGTAACTACTACTTATACAGTTACTGGTGCTAATATCTGTGGGATAACAACCACAAACACTGTTACAATCAATGTAAATGCATTACCTTCCATTACAATTACAGCTTCTAATCCTGTTTGTACAGCTGGTCAATCTACAACATTAACAGCATCAGGGGCTTCAATGTATAGCTGGAGTACTGGTAGCAGCACATCCACTACGGTTGTAAATCCTACAACAACAACCAATTATCTTTTAGGCGCTACTGGTGCGAATGGGTGTGGTATTTTTGTTACATACACAGTTTTTGTAACCCCCGTATCATTAACTGTAACGCCTGTCTCAACGACTATTTGTGCTGGAGTTACAACAACACTATCAGTAACTGGTGCTACAACCTACAGTTGGAATACAGGCGCAACAACAGCAAGTATATCCGTAACACCAGCCGCTACAACTATATATACAGTAGTAGGAACAAATACACTTGGTTGTACAAATACAAAAACAGTTTCGGTTACTGTAACTCCAAATCCAACAGTATCAGTTAGTAATAGAACAATTTGTGCGGGTACTTCAACTGTTTTAACTGCAAGCGGTGCAACAACTTACAGTTGGAATACAGGGGCATCAACTAATACTATTTCAGTTTCTCCTAGTTCTACAACCGTTTATACAGTCACAGGAACAACTAATGGCTGTACAAATACAAAAACGGTTTCGGTTTCGGTAACTCCAAATCCAACAGTATCAGTTAGTAATAGAACAATTTGTGCGGGTACTTCAACTGTTTTAACCGCAAGCGGTGCAACAACTTACAGTTGGAATACAGGAGCAACAACTAACACCATTTCAGTTTCCCCTACTTCTACAACAGTTTATACAGTCACTGGTACAACCAATGGATGTACAAATACAAAAACAGTTTCAGTAACCGTTACTGCAAACCCAACCGTTGCAGTTAACAACGCAACTATTTGTGCAGGAACTTCAACTGTATTAACAGCAAGTGGGGCAACAACATACAGTTGGAATACTGGAGCAACTACAAATACAGTTTCTGTTTCTCCTAGTTCTACAACTGTTTATACAGTTACAGGAACCACTAGTGGTTGTACAAATACAAAAACAGTTACTGTAAATATTAATCCAAACCCAACAGTTACTGCCGTTGCGAATCCAACCTCTATTTGTGTAGGTCAAACAGCAACTTTAACAGCTGGCGGGGCAACAACTTATAGTTGGAACACTGGAGCAACTACTACTACTATTGGCGTTAACCCAACTGTAACAACAACTTATACAGCAACAGGAACAAACTCAGTAGGTTGTTTATCAACCAAAACTGTTTCTGTTATTGTCGGGCCTGTTACACCAACAATTACAGCTAGTTCTAGCTCTGTAAATGTTTGTGCTGGTGTTACTGCAACCTTAACGGGAAGCGGTGCAACTAACTACACTTGGATGCCAGGAGGTATAAATACGACAACTGCTATTGTCAGTCCAACTGCTGCTATTATTTACACATTGTCAGGTAACTCTGGCGCAGGATGTAATACGGCAACCACAACGCTATTGGTTAACCCTATCATTTCAACTTTATGTTGCACTGCTGCCAATAGTTCTATTACAACGAGCACAATAACAGCAGGGGCTTATACCACAGTCGGAACAGTTATAGACGTATCAGGTGTCATTACATTTACAGGAAATACATCTTATAATGGTTATACGTTCCGTATGAAACCAAATGCTTTATTAAGAGTAATGGGAGAATATACGTTAACACTTACCAATTGTAAATTATTTAGTTGTTCTGAATTATGGAATGGAATAGAATTAGTAACTGAAAATTCAGATGACCATGGGCATTTAGCATTAAATAATACAACAATCGAAGATATGTATAATGGTGTTTTTATGGACGGGCTCAACTTGAGAATGGATTACCCAGTAACTAATGCAATTATAACATCAACAGCTAGTGCTTTAAATAAAAACTATACATCAATTCAATTTAAAAATATAGATGGTATGTATAATGTGTCTGCAATGAGTTATACAACAGTCCCTTATCCATTCTCTTTAAAAACAACAACTATTTCTACTAACGCCTCAACTACATCACCCGGTAGTACGTTAAAACCAAGTTCAACTTATACTTATGCTTACAACACTTGGGCAGGAGGTGCAACATCATCAACAAATCCACCGTTTTTAAATTTCCCAAGAGCATTTATAGGTATTTCCCTAACCAACATGAGAAGTAGCTCTAATATTATTATTGGAGATTCAACAACTGCTGGAAATACAAATGTGTTTGATAATATGGATTTTGGAATCAAAGGAACTGAAGCCTCTGCCAAAGTGCACAACAATTATTTCAAAAACATAACTGGTAGCACTAAACAAACTGCCAATGGCGAAAGCTATCCTGCCTTTGGCCCTGATGAAATTGGCATCGCAATCGCTATGACACATACCAGTACTAATGTTCATGCTTTAACAGTTGGGACACATACCGTTATACCATCAAGTAACCCTTACCCTAAAGGAAATAGATTTGAGGATTGTAATCGTGGGGTTTACGCTATTGGTTGCGCAAATGTATATGCTAAAGCAAATACTTTTACAGCCACAGCCACAAGTACAGTGCCTGTTTATGGCGTAGATGCTTACTACTATTACAAAAATCAAAGCGCTATTTGGATAAATGCTCAGGCAGATTTATTTACACTAAGTTATAATTACATCCGCAATTTTAGCAGTGGCATTTATAGTAACCACACTACTACAAATACAGCAATGAGCGCGCAAATTAGAAAAAATGATATCAAAGCTCCTTCATCTACAGGTTTTTGTAAACAAGCCATACAGGTGGCTCAAACAGGTGGTTCGAATATGTCAATTGAAAAATTTCGTATTGAGGATAATGCCATAACCGAAGTGTATAATGGTATTTTGGCAGGTGGTGTGCCTAACTGCATATTTATAAGGAACAACAACGTAAGTATTGAGCCTACAACTAAATCATTGGCTATTACGGCAACTACAATTAGAACCGCTATAAGAGTTAGTAACAGTAACTATGCTATGGTACAGGCTAACTCTGTAACCAATAGCGGAGCTGTGCCAACTACATCAACAACAGCTAACTATATCACAGGTATTCATGTATCAGGTAGCACTAATACAAAAGTTGAATGCAACAACGCTTACCATTTGGGCAGAGGTTTTGTATTTGGAGGTTCTTGCGGTAACAGTTCATGGAAAGTAAATACCATGAGTGATAGTTACAGAGGTTTAGAGTTACAGTTAGTGGCTATAATTGGTGCGCAAGGAGCAGCATCTGGGACACCAAATTTAAGTGCCAATACGTGGACAACTATTACACAGGAAACTTATGTATTAGGAACTAACCCAAATTCAACCTCTAAATTATATTTAAAAGCAAATGTACCTCCTAATCCAAAAACAGAACCAACTTTAAACTTCGGAACTAATGCTTATTCAATTTTTAATGGCGGAATCAACCCTATAACAGGAACCTCTTACACCTGTAATGCAGGTAATGCACAGCGTATGGCAAATTCAGGAGGGAATACTAATGGAGGGAATAATCAAAAAACAGCAGGAACATCAAGCGATAGTTTAACAGAATTAACTAATTTAGCAATGGCTAATGAAGATAGCTATGAAGTGTTTGCTGACGAAATGATGTATCAAAACAAACAATTTGTATATCAGTTAATTGAACAGGATAGTATTAACCCTGCTAAAAACAGTACATTAAGTACTTTTTATAGTAACACCCAAAACACCGCTATTGATAAATTAACCGAAGCGCAAATTGCTATTGCTAATTTTGATATAAGTGCAGCATCAACTGCTAACAGTTCAGCTCCAGTTGTAAGTGCCATTGAGCAAAAACAACAACGTGCGAATACATTAGTATTAAAATATATGAACGACAGAAATTATGGGTTTACGGATGCGGAAAAATCGGAGTTAAGAAACATGGCAAACGAATGCGTCGTAAAAGGTGATTATGTAACCCATGCTCGTAATTTAGTTGATGTGTTTGCGCATACCACTATTTTATACGATGATGAATGTGAAGCAGAAGCGAATATTAGCCGTAAGAAAAAAATAGAAGATGTTGTAAATAATAATACTTTATTTAACCTGTTCCCTAATCCAAACAACGGGACAATGCAATTGGATTATAAGCTAGGTAGTTATTCTACGGCTAAATTTAACTTATTTGATATTACTGGCAAGTTAATACAAACTAAAACACTTGAAACCAATGAGGGTAGCCTTAATATTAATGAGCAAAATTTAAGAAATGGTGTATATTTTTATACTATCTTAGTAGGAGAAAAAAACATCAAAACCGATAAAATTGTCATTATTAAGTAAATACTTAGGAATAGGAAAACTACTAGTAGTTTTCCTATTCCTATTTAAGAATATATTATTCGGACAGAATTTAGTAAATAATGGCAGTTTTGAAAATATTTCACCCCCAAATAATTGGAACAATTGGGGAGGAGAATTTATTACAGCTTCACAAACGCCAATCCACAGGGTATTACTAGATTGGGACGAGTTCAATAGCTCTGATTTATTTACCTCCGCTTGTACTCATACTTGGTCAGGTGTACCTATGAATATAAAAGGAAGTGGTCAGGCTAAAGATGGAAATAATTATGTAGGATTTATGCTATTTGCGAATGGTCAAAATAATGATAACAAAGAATATATTTACCAACAGTTATCTAACCCCTTACAATCAGGCAAAATATATTGTTTAAGTTTTTTTGTATCTCGTGCAGACCGGAAAGAGTTCGCGATCGAAAATATTGGTGCATTTTTCTCTAATAATGTCCAAACTACTGGTAGCATTGGATATATAAACAAAACTCCTCAGGTGGTTAATCAAGGTCTAATTACCGATACAATAGGTTGGACAGAAATACAGGGATGCTTTACTGCAAATGGTGGCGAACAATATATAACTATAGGTAATTTTAACTCGGATGCTAACACAAACTCATTTTATGCAGGAACAAATAATCCTATACCTAGCAACCCTGAATACAGTTACTACTATATTGATGATATAACGTTAATAGACCAAACAACTGTTGGGGTTAATGAGTTAGGTAATGGAAGTAGTGTAAGTGTTTATCCAAATCCTGCAAATGATGTTATTAACTTTCAGTTTTCTAATGCAATAGAAAAAAGAAAAATAGAGTTATATGATGCTATTGGAAACCTTGTGCTAGAAAAGGATGCCAGTTCAAACAGCTTATCTCTTACAACTGAGAACTTATCAAACGGTATTTACTTTTACTCTGTTAAACATAATAATGTAGTTTTAAAACAAGATAAAATTGTTATTATTAAGTAGATATTTTAAAATATGCATTCTCAGAATCTAATTCAAAATGGTAGTTTTGAAAATATTTCGCCACCAAATACTTGGAGTAATTGGTCTGGAGAATTTGTAAGTTACTCCCAAACTCCTACTCATAGAGTTTTATTTAACTGGGATGAATTTAATAGTGCAGATCTATTTACCACATCATGTACTCATACTTTGGCTGGGGTTCCGAAAAATAGATTTGGAGATATTTTTGCAAAAGATGGTAGTAATGTTATTGGGTTTGAACCAGTATATAATAATAGCGAAACAAAAGAATACATTTACCAACAATTAGTTACCCCACTACAAGCAGGTAAAGTATATTGTTTAAGTTTTTTTGTTTCGAGAGCTGATAGAATTTCCTATGCAGTAAAAAGTATTGGCGCTTACTTTTCATCAAGTTTACAAATACCAAATGGCAGTGGATATATTAATAAAGCTCCTCAAGTAGACAATCAAAGTGGTTTTTTAACGGATACTATTGGATGGACTCAAATACAAGGATGCTTTACTGCAATTGGTGGGGAACAATACATAACTATTGGCAATTTTAATTCTAATGCAAATACCGATACCTTAAGAATTCAACCAGTAAATGCTTTGTCTACAACAACAGTTGATATAGCTTACTACTACATAGATGACATAACATTGATAGATCAAACAACTGTCGGAGTTAATGAGTTAGGTAATGGAAGTAGTTTTGAGGTCTATCCAAATCCTGCAAATGATATTATTAATTTTCAATTTTCTAATGCAGTAGGAAAAAGAGAAGTAGTTTTGTACGATGCCATTGGAAACCTTGTGCTAGAAAGGTATGCCAGTTCAAACAACTTATCTCTAACAACTGATAACCTATCTAACGGCGTGTATTTTTATACTATCTTAGTGGGAGAGAAAAACATTAAAACAGATAAAATTGTTATTATTAAGTAAATATTTAAACAATGATATAAAATTGATTTGGTGTCAGCGAACAGTATTGAGGGTGGCAATTCAGTTTTCTTTGGTTCTGGGACTAGAGATTTTGTTCACTGCAACTTATACGGGAATAGTATGCCTACCTCACTAACTAGCGCAGATTTTTTGAATTCTTAAAAAGTTGAGATATGCTTTCTGAAACAGAAGAGTTACCTATTCAAATAAATGCTGATCTAGTTTCTAAGTATTCAAAAGACTTGCTAGTTAAACACTTCAAATTTTTGGCACATACATTTAAACGCGATTATCAAAAGTATTTCCCATTAAAAATTACTGATGAATCCGATCTATTATATTTAATTCATTTGAGCCGATCTCTAGAGGCATTGAAAGATTGTGTCGGGTTTACAGATCATATTAAGGAATATAAAAACGATATCGATTCAACCTATTTGGTAACCACTTTAGCTAGTTACCTACTTTCAAGAAAATCTAAACTGACATTGGAACCGGTTTCAGCAAACATTTCAAAAAAAGCGGATATACTTGCTATTATTGATAACCAAGAGGTTTATTTTGAATGTAAAAATCCAAAAACCGATATTCTTGCTCCAATTGTTAAAGAGCATGAAAAATTCTATGAAGAACTTCATACCTCAATATTTAAACCTTGTGATGTGTTTATTACTTACAATGAATTGGATGATAAACAAATTCAAGACTTAAAAGACTTTCTCAAAAAAAAGATTCCTTTCATAACAGGAGAAGGGGAAATATTAAATAGAAATGGTGTGAAAGTTGAAATAACAAACGTTAGAGATAAGTTTACAGATATTGGAAGTGTAAAATTAAGTATGCTTTTGGAGAATTACATGGAAAAAGCTCTTATGCCCACAACACTAATTAATAGAAATGGAGTAGCGTTAGGCTTTACTAAAAACAATGTAAACGCATATAAAAATATAGAAAGTCAAATTAAAAACAGCAAAAATAAGGTTTCTAAAGACAAGCCGTTAATTGCTGTTATAAATTCTGAAGGCTTGCCAGGCAAATTTTCAGACAATGTTAGTTTTGTAAATACCTTGTTTAATGAAACAAAGAATACAAGTTTTACCGGTATTCTATTCATCCGGTGGCAATATAGTTTTGAAAAACTCATTGAATATGAATTTACCTATATAAACAATCCTTTTGCGAGAAATCAATTATCTGGCATTTCTCAATTGTTCACATCGAACATGACCTATTAGTAACTAACAGAAAAATAATTTAGAATTGTGGGAAGACTTGATCGTTCAATAAAAATTGCATTTGATAAAGTTACTGCTGAATTGCTTCAAGCAGATGATATATTTGATGAGAAAAAGGATGCTTTTGAAATAAGGAGAAAATATCATAGAAATGAATTGCTTCTTTCTTGTTGTGAGTGTGAGCAGGATTTGAGTATTTCAGGAAGTAAATATGATCGCCTTCATTTTAAGCATAAACCTGGTCATGATGTTTGTATATTAACAGAAGGGCAACTATCCCCAAAAGATCAGGATATCTTTACCGAAATACATAAATCTAAAGAGAGTCGCAGGCACAAGGAACTTAAAAACAAGATCGGTAAATTATTAGCAAATGTTGAAGGTGTGGATACTGCTTCAATAGGTATAGATAGTAAATTCATTATTCGAAATGACGAAAAGAGAAAACCCGACGTTTACTGCCGTTACCTTGACAAAGAATTAGTATTTGAAATTCAATTATCAGCTTTATCACTCGGTTATATACTAAGCAGGAATGAGTTTTATAAAAAGAATGGAATGTATCTAATTTGGATACTTGATAATTTTGATATTCACAATCAAGGTACATTAGAACGGGACATTAAATACCTTTCTAAATATGAAAATTTTTTCAAACTGGATGAGACAGGGAACGTGTTTAGCCTGGATTGTGATTACAAAATATCATATCTAACAGCAGATTATAAAGTTCATAATAAATGGTTGAATAAGTCTGTACAATTAAATCAGTTAAAGTTTGATGAGGAAAGCTTTCAGGTTTACTTTTTCGACTTCGAAACTAACAAGCAAACAGTAGCGCTTGAACTGGCTGAAATGGTCAGCAAATTAGAGGCTGAGGAAGAAAAGAAAATTGCTGAAGAACGAACCGCTCTAGCAAATAGTAAAGCTGAGGAAATAATTAAAACGATAAAAGAATACAAAGCCCGTAAAGCCCAAAACTATACCTTAATTGATGATCTAATTAATGAACTTGATGATAGTGAACTAATCGTACTAAACAATAAGCTTAACCTAAATAATAAAGAGCTTAAAAAAAATCCTTTAAATACGTGGATAAAAGAGTCCTCATGGGACGGATCCCCATTTATTGTTTTTATTTTAAATTGTAGAAAAATAGATATTGATGTAAATGAACGGAAACTTAATACTCTAACTTTACTACAAGAACTATATGAAAATAAGCAACTCCCTTCAAAATATTTCATCGTTAAACCTCTGTTGCATAGAGGTTACTATATCAATCAAGAAGATGAAGCATATTTGAAAAAAACATTGAGCGACTGGGAATTTCTTACCTTCTTATTTTGTAAAAGACTTAGTGACAAGGATCTAGTTTATGATATTTTTAACTTTACAAAACTGATTTGTATAATTGAATCGGCAAAACAAAAACAGATCATTGGATATAAATTTAGTAATTGGTCAGCATTTGCGAATAATGCTATTTATCATCATAAGGAGTACTGGGAATATATTGAATTAGCATTTAAATATTATGGCCTTTGGGATACGTTAATTGCTTCTGATAAAAAGAATACATTTCAAAGTAAAGTCCAAGATTTTTACAAGAATATTCCACAACAGAAGTTTGATTTTGATGAAGTGTTTAGAGATCTTTATTCAGATATAATTGATGATATCTCATTAGCGAAGGATTAATTCAAATTAATGGCTTCAGTTCTTGACTTTTTAGTTCCTTGTAAAGCTTCCTAAGTCCAGCAGTATCTCTTACAGGATAATCAAAACCTAAATTGGAATATTCTTTTAGGACTTCATTAAGTAATTTCATTTCCGAATATTTGAGACTGAAAAGATAGTAAGAAATCTTTTTTAAACTTGCTATAATCCATAGCATTTCTGCATTCCCACATTACAATTGCGCTACTTAGAGGCTACACTATAGTCTAAAAGTTTGCGTGAATTTATATTCTTCGCTAGGCTCTCAATGTTAAGCATCACCATGTAAGCTTTACCTCTTTCAAGACTTGTATGTACATCATCATGAGAAACTAGCCACGTAGCATGCATGACCCCTATGGTAGTCTGGTAGTAAATCCTAAAAATATTTTGCAAATCTCTCGTTAAAATGTCTTTATAAACTTCAGTAGTTTTCAAATTATCTAATAAAAAAAGTACCTTATTGAAATTAGTTAGTAGTCTATCAAATACTTCTAGCTCTTGATAATTACTTTGAGTAAAATTTCCACCGACTAATTTACTCCCAATGTGAACAACAAACTCCTGAATTGCATCAATTCCTGAAACTTTTCCAAATTTAAATTCCTTGGATAAATTTTTAACTGAATTAATTTCATCTCCTATAATATTGAAGTTAGTTACGGTTACAGTAATTTCATTACTTTCTCTTTGTCTATCATTACTTTCTCTTTGTCTATCATTACTTTCTATCTGTTTGATCAAAGCAAGGAACAGTAAAGTAATTGAAATTAGTCCTATAACTGGAGAAGTTATTCCTCCTATAGTATCTCCAACCACACCTGTATTTCCAGTTCCACCAGAAAAGTCAGCTAAACATATCCCCGTTTTGGTCAGTAATAATGGGCCAAACAGTACCCATAAAACAGCTATAACTACAAATGTAATTGCAATGCTTCCTAAATTTCTATTTATCCAATCCATTCTTTTTAATTTTCTAATTTAAAGCTAAAGAGAATTAAATCATTAAGTAGATTTTGGTAAAAACTTTTAAAAAGTTACTTAAACCTTTCTGGGCAAGTTCCGGCAATCTGGACAACTTGATTTAGGAAACGCCTATAGAATTATCTATCTGGATAGTTCTGAAAATTGCACATATTAGAAATAAATGCTATTTATCGCGCGAGCTGTACCATTTAGACTTTGACTGAGAATGCATTTTTCCGTTCCAAAAATCAACTAATTCATCATCCCATTCATAACCTATATTGACTAATTTGAGAAAGTCGCCATTAGTACCTATGACTTTACTTATAGCAGAAAAACCATCTGAGGGATGATGATAATATGAATCAACTCTAACTTCATTTATAGGGAATGTATTCAGGAAATTAATAGAAGCCATTATCTCATCAGATACTTGCGCTTCTCCAATCTCTTCCTTTGTTTCCAATGGCACAAATTCATCAAAAAGATCTATCTCTTTTATAATATTCCGCTCAGAATTAAAAACTAAGCTTGCGTTTAATAAACCAACATTTCGCCACGCGATTATTTTAGCTTGATCATACCGCTTATTTGTGGCTGCGAACAGTGACAATGCACTAACTGTGGTTTTATAGGCCATTATTTTATAAGACTTCAATTTGAATAGGTATGATTCATTGTGAATTTGTTTAAAGCCGTTTTGTTGATTGCACCAAAGTGTAAACATTCCTATAAATTGGATTAAGTAATCGCTCCATGAATATATTTTTGAATTCAAAGGGATGCATAAGAGAAATTCCTCACAATCTTCATCTTTAATCTTTTCTTTGTGTCCCGCCAAATGGAACAAAACTTCCATAAAAATCAGAAACATGGATAGGTCAATAAGATTCGGAGAAGTCACATCTTTAGAGTTTAATTTACTTTGTAATAGAGAAAAATATCCATCAAGGAATTTAATTAATCTGTGTTGAATTCTCTCGAAATTTGTCCTTGAAATAGAACTTTTCTTTTTTTCTTTACGTTCTTCGCGGCCAGTAGCCTTATTTATGTCCTCTGTTTCTTCTTCTTCAATGCTCGCTTCTTCTTCTTTTCGTTTTGCTTCTTTCAGGTAAGAGAAGATACTATCCCACAATCGAACGCTTTTGTAGTCGGTATAACCTTTAGCATTCTTTACTTCATCAATATTTTTAATTCGGTCATGAATCTCATCATAGCTCATATAGAGCAATTCATTTTCATCTTCCTTCGATAATTCCTCGGTTATATCACTTTCAGAAGAGCCACTATGGTTTGCGATTAATTTTGCCTTTTTCTCTTTTGAAATTGTGCCAAGATAATCCATTATTTTCCGGGTAGAAAAATCTCCGCTTTCAATAGTTTTTCTAAGACTATTAAGATCTCTATTCTTCTGCGATGGATTTGTGTTTTCAAAGGCATCAATATCAGTAACAAACTGCTTATTGGAAATGCATACATCATTCGAACTGATCTCACCATGCATTACCGAGAGATTGCAATCAACTTGGATTATATGTTTGGTCTCACCAATCTCGATTTTCAATTCATATGAAAATTTAATTCTACCTTTAGCATCGTAGCAATTGAGTTTTGTAATAAAATTTCCCTCATTAGAATGTATGATAGCAGTCAGATGATCATAGCCTTTTTCAAGAGATCTGATAAAAACTTTATTTTTCGCAATATTTTGTTGTATCGGTATTGCAGAAGTAGAATCTTTAAAATCACTAAGTTGCCTTTTATTAGCTGTTAACTTTAATCCAAGTAAGGATAAATAGTCTTTCTGTGAGCTTTTTAAGAGCACACAAGCCTCCTGATTGACGGAAAGGTTTTTCTCGGTGCCAAATGCCGCTATTGAAGCATTAGCGCTTCCTGAAATTAAATATGTGTTTTGCTTTCCTTCAAAAACAATACATTTCGCGTGAAAATAATCTTGCTTAAATTCGTCACTTTGTACGTCACGCCACTTATAAAAATTAGTTAATAGAGAAGGTTTCATTTTAATCGGAATAGAGCCAAACTCTTCCTGTAAAACTACATTGACTAATTTCGGAGCAAATTTAGCATGAACCATTTCGATAAATTTTCCTTCGATGTCATAATATGGCGACATTATTGTAACCTTTTCAATTTGTTCGCTGCCAATTAGCGAGCAAACCTGTTTAAATATTGAACTTTCCTTCTTTGGACGTAAAAATGAGATTTGTTCATTTTCATTAACCTCATACAATATATTATTAATAATAAGCTTTGATGAAGAAAGTAGCTCGCAGTTTTCTTCAATACTTTGCAGTTTTGTTTGGGCAGATTCGCCAAGATCCTGGTGAAGTTCTTTAACATAATTCCATATATTTATCAAAAGACCAAGCTTTGGATCGCTTTTCGATTCAACAAATATAGTGTTCCAAACCTCGAGATTCTTACCATGTCCAGATGTCGTAAGATTGCCGGAGCCTATTAAAGCTAGTGCACAATCGTCACCACTTAAAAAAATAATTTTTGGGTGAAAAGCGCCATCGCTTTTTACTCCATTAAGAGCGTAATTTCTTTTGCGTTGTTCACTAAGTAAACAATAATGTGAAAGTTGCGAGGAGAGCATTTGACTATCAGCTAGCACTGAAACGTAATGTATTCCTTTATTTCCTAGAAGGGGCAAAACTTGTTGCTCAAAATAATAAAGATTCAATGAGTACGTAGTGAAGATTGCTGAATGAAATGTATCAGCAGGAATTTCTTTCAATAATATCCTGCTTTTCATAATCTATTTAGTGTTTCTATTCCTATATTGGAAATTGTTAATGATTTGCCATTTTTACTTACCCAATTTACATCGCATAAATATTGAACAGCATTTTGCAATCGGGGACTTGTTCTATTTGGAACAGTTTCCCGTAAGCGCCACGCCTTGGTCTCTTCAATCATGTAATTATGAACGAGGTTTTGTCCCACCCTTGTTTTGTAATAAGAAGAAAAAGTATGTCTATTAATTACGTAATAAAATAACTCCTTAACATAATCGGAAATGGACAAATTCCAATTTGGTTCTATTAATTCTTCGAATAGTTCGATAGCGTATCCCGTCCTGTTAAAATTGTTTTCGGTCAATGAAGCAAAATCTTTTAGCTGTTCAATATGTGGCTTGCAATCTGCAAATAGTCGGAGCGCCGTATGAATTGCACTTTTCAAACAATCACCGTATTCTCCTTGTTTAAAGGCATCACCCATTGAATCAAAATGCTCATACAGGTCCACACTATTCTCCAAATGCGAAGAGAATAAATTCATTAACGTTGTGTTAGAAGTATTAATCCCTTCAGTTGCCAGGCTCTTCTCGACTGACTCAATCAAATTTTGTATGGTGGCTTCAATTTCCGTAGGAGACGAATCAATTTGATATAGAAAGCAAGCATGAAAGTGCTCCAATACAACGTGAATAATCTCATTGACCTCATAAAGATACCAAGCAGAGGCTGTGTTAAGTGGCAACAAAGTAAATTTTACTTGTTCTTTGTAATTATGCTTAAGAAATGAAGTTGGAAGATAATCGATGTTATCTTTTGTTTGTGCAAGAAATTCGAGGATGAGTTTAATAGTATTTCTTCTATGAAAAGTAGGCTCTATTTTTCGATCGTCTTCAGCAAGAAGCATTGAGGCATAGAAACTATTTTCCTTTGAGGTTTGTGGAATTATATGCAATGCAAATGGAGTTAGCTGAAATAACTCCTCACGTAAGATTTCACCCGAATAAACAGCATTCCGAAATAGATTTTGTGAGGCGGCCGGTATATTAGCCCCATAATCAAAAGCTAATTGACGACCTTTATCAGTTAAGGTGTAAATAAATACATCAAGTTCCGGTTGTGGATGATTAACCAAGCGCAGCTCTCGTACTACGCCACTATAGTATTGTCCAAAAACTCCTGCTTTGAATTTCCAGTACAAACTATACCCTTCTTTTTTGGACTCCCAATCAGCACCACTTATTAAAGAGATTTTTTTACTAATATTTCTAGCAGCGTAAATGCTCCCACTCACTCCCGTTATACCTTCAAATCTATCAACCATCATATAGGCTAATAGAAGTTCAGCTCTCCTTAAATATCTTATTTGTTCTGTATAGGAATTTGGCTTACTAATATTATGAATAATTTTTTCGAATATCCAGCAGTAAAATCCATTATAACGCAAACGATTTGTTACGTTCGTAATCCCAATGATCATTTTTGTATAGATTACTACACTGCTGTTTTGTATGGCAAGTGGATCTCTGCCACTTGTTTCATCAGAATACTCAGCCCAAAACGGCTCCATTATTTCATCAACATTATAAGCCATTAGGATTATCTAGTCAATTTTAGTGTGATCGTACCCATAAATTTCGTTTAGCTGTATATTAAGGTCTCTCTTAAATCTAGAAAGGGACATGTCATTGAAGTTCTCTTCATGTAATTCAGCCTCATAGTAGACGCGATAAGCTTTCTTTTTTGACAAGCCTTGATCTTCAAGCATACTTTTAAATATTGAATCGACATAAGTCTTTGGATATGTTTGGTGTTTATCGATTAAAATTTCAGCGTTTCCAAGATTCTTTTGATTGTATATCTCTTCTGTTTGAAACACATTTAATGTTCCCTTATTCTGGTCATGTTTTGGATTAGCGTTCCCATACAACTTGAGAAATCGAGCGTCTGTGTTTGGAATAATGCATTCAATTTTAACTTTTAAATCATTGGTGGATGTTAATTTATTTTTCACTTCTAAATCATTTTGATATATTTTAAAACGCGCGCAATTCTCTATACTATCTTCAAAGGGATATAAAAAGTGGATTAAATCAAATTTCTTTTCATGCTTCAATTTAGTATTACAGTCAAAGCAACTTGGAACTAAATTGTAAAATGACATTACCAAAAAAGGATAGTCAGATTGAAGAAGAAAATGATCAATGGTAGGCCCAGTGATCTTTGTTCCATTCACATCAAAGGTGGACTTGATATCGCTTCGATTGCAATAAGGACAAATAGTAATATTTAATGCCTTCGCGAAATTTAGCCCGTAATACCACTTACTATTTGGCGTCTGAAAGAACTCAGAATAGCAAAAAATCTGAGATATTAATAGTTTTTCCGCTTTCGAAATACCTGCAATCTGTCCAGTGAGAAACGGGTCGTACTTATTTAGAATCAAATTAAGTTTGGAGCTAATAATTGATTTTAGGTTTGTTGCCAAGTAAATATATTTGTCAATATTCGGAAAATCTTTTTGATAGTCATCACTCAAATTAACTTTGCCTAAGAGCGGAGAAAAATCGATTTTCCTGTTTAGGATATTACAAGGAAAACTGGCATTAAGAAATACTTTTGCAAATTCTTTTTTTTGATATGGGTCTGTGCCGATAAAATACTTAATGCCTTTAATAGTAAAACATTTTTGATTCAATGCCTTATGCCTTATTATCTTTTGATTAACTGCTATTATTCCAATAACAATGTTTAATCTTTCCCTAATTTTTGGCTCAACAAAATTGGTAAAATCTTGACAGTTTTTGTCAACATCTTTAGGAAACATTTTATTCATTCTGGCCCCCTTTTTTATCTTTCATCTTCTCTTCTAAACTGTATTTTATAAAAGGCTCGCCAATTAAACTAATCTCACGTTCGAGAAGTGAATCATTATCTCGGCTAGTTGCTATTTTTTTAAAAAGGCTTTTCACTTTTGAAATTGCAAATTCGCCCACCAAACCATTTTCCAAATAAAAATTGTCTGTAAAGAGCTCATGTATGTTAGCAGCAAAAGTGCTTTGGTCAGAGTCAACGGTTTCAACTCTAGTGAAACGATCAATTTTATTTAGTTTAATTATACTAAAAGATGGAAGGTCAGAAGCTATGAATGGAGAATGTGTAGTTAGAATAATTTGAATTGATTCAGTAAAATCGAATATCTCAACAAGAAATTTCAGAAGTCTACATAAAAACTTACGTTGCCACTCCGGATGAAAAAGCTGATCACCTTCATCAATTAAAATCAACATAGATTTATTCTTTTTGTCAAATATTCTCGCGTTAGAGTACACTGAATAAAAACGACTAAATAATGATATAAGACCTTTTTCACCAGAACTCATTTCCCCGGTTGAAAAGCGAGAAAATCGCCAGTCAGTGACAAGAAATCCGGTTAAGCTAACTGAGTCGAAATATTTTTTTAGAAGATTATATTCATTTTGTTCATCTAATAAAATATATGCTTTTACATCGTCTGAATTGTGTTTTGAGAAATACGCATCTGACAAGGTTCCAAAAGCCTCTAGAAAATCATGTAATAAATAAAGTCGAGTCGATATAGAATTTTCAGGAACCACTCCTTTTCGTTGAAGTCGGTCCTCAAAGCCTTTCCCTAGATATTTTATGAAAGAACGAATATTTGCTGGATCTACATCCCTTTTTAATTCTCTATCGAGTATTTTACCAAGGTTTTCAAAATCTATAGGGTTTTGATGAAAATATCGCAAGGTGCTAAAAAACGCAGCGCGATGAAGTTGAAACAGGAATTGTTTGGATGAAGTGGAGGTGTTTTTTTTTGAATAATCATCGAAGGCTTGAATCAGCATACTATATGCATCTTTATCATTACGAATTAATGCTTGTTCATCAAAATTGTCAACTGTAAGTTCTAGTATTCTTGGCGGCTGAAAATCCAAAAAATCACTCGAGTTTTTTACATTATATAGGAACTGAACTTGTCGATCTGTCTCCATCAATTTGTGACGCCTAAGTACTTCTTCTGCACTAAATTTATTTGCCGGAACATTGGTTTGCCGTTCCGTATCAGCTTCAATTAAATATGTTGTTGAAATATTTTCTAACCCCTGGTCTCCATATACTTCAAAGGAATCTTTTATCGCAGTTTTTTTGACTTCAAAAACAGGCGAATAATAAACAACCGTATGGCTTGGAAAAAAATTCGCGTACTCATCAAAATTCTTAATTGAAATTTTTGCGTCTATGTTAAATAGCGATTTAAAGCTTGGTAATTCGGTAATCGGAGTAAATATTAATTCGGGATGATAATAGATTTTTATTCCTTTTTTAGACTCGAAAGGGTTTATTTCTTGAGTATAAGAAAAAACTGCTATTAGTTTATAAAAATGAGAATGAAGGTTATCTTTCCTTAATGACATTATAAAATCCAAAATACTTGATTTGCCAGTGCCATTCTTTCCAATTATCCCAGTTACACTTCCTATTTTTCCAGTTTCGTCAAAAAAATTGTCTACAAATTCCGGACGTTCTTCTAAAAGGAGCTCTTGTTCAGTCGCCTTGTAAGTTAGCTTATATTGATTACTGAAGTTCAGCTGTGCGTTTTGCAAGACTTTAAATGGACTATCATCCAAATGGCTAAATTCATCGTTTTCCGATTTTTCACGGCCACCTATGTATAGAAACAACAATTCCATATTATTAATATAATTTATTTTATATAACGTCGATAATATTTATGACCTCAGTATGAGGTATTTTTTCTTGTTCTAACCTGAGCTTATTTTCGTTTAAATATATGAAAAATTCAATCTCTTCAGCGGTTAGTCCGCTTAGTTGCTTTGCAGAAATCCTTTTATCTGTTTTTCCTTTATCATAATATTTTTCGAAAGTAGTTCTATCCATAAGGATGCTTTGGCTTGAAGGATAATATGTTCTTAATTGAGATAAGATTGCTAGTCCGGCAGCATCTATGTCTCCCCAATAGAAAATGCGTTTCTCTTTTATCCAATCTATATTAGCCAAATATGAAATTTGGAAACCACCACCACTCCATATTGCAATTGTCTCTTTTTTCTTAGGGAGAGTAAGAAAATTGAGCTCGTTCTCAGTTATAATTATATTCTTTGCTGGAATACTTTGTAAAACAAAATCACTTAATCTTATAGAAAAATCAGAATAATTATATTTTAAAGCGATTTCATCGCTCAGAATCCTAATTCTTATAAGTTTTTCTTTATTTTTTATCGAATATCGTTCATGGAAATTTTTGCTTTCTATTATTTGGCTTGGAATCAAATAATCCAAAAGAGATCTAAGGATACCTAAATTACTTTCTATAAATTTTGTATGAACTGATATGGGTAACTCCCGAACATAATATTTATTGGCTATATGGTCATTTTTGAAGTACATCAGAACTTTTATCAAATCTTCCCATTTTTGGTCATTACTGATTATCTCTAATGGATTTTGCTCAATCCACAAATTGAGTTCAGGAACTTGGTCTAATAAGTATTTTACTCTTTCTTTGAAGCGTTTAAATTCTTTTTCTTTATTTATTAATCTTAAAAAATCCTGTTCAGTGTCAATAGTGATTTTTTTAATAAATTTATTATTACCAATGTTTTTATAGTTTCTTTCTTGCCACTCAATTGTATAGCCGTATCCCTTTACTTCTTTTGAGTTTTTCATCAACTCGTCCTGAGATTTAAAAACAGCATCCACATTTTCGTGTATGTTTCTGATATTATCTAATCCAATTTTTGGAACTTCACGTTTATCAAACGGTAACCCTTTCAGGTATGATTGTAGAAACGAGCCATCTTCCCACCACTTTTTCACTTTAGATTTTATTTCCTCAACACTTAACATTACTTTACACCTTCTAAATAATTATTCTTCTCAAGCTCATATTCCAGCTTTGTTAGATTTCGAACTAAACTCTTACTACCAGCCGGGTTAGAAACGAAATGGACAGTATTAATATAATCTTCTATAATATTGATTTTTTGAAGTGGTGTAACAATCAAGAGCTGCAGATTAAGTTCCTCAAATAACCGGAGTCCATATCTGGTGCTTTCATCAGAACCTTTTCCAAAAGCCTCGTCAATTACAACAAATCTAAACGAGCGCGTGCGCTCTTCGCCACGCGACAAACCGAACTGATAAGTAATTGCGGAAGCAAGGATAGTATATGCCAATTTTTCCTTTTGTCCGCCAGATTTACCGGAAGAATCACTGAAATATTCTTTTTCTAAATGATCCTCTCTATATCGCTCACTTGCTCCAAATGTGTACCACTGAGTCACGTCTGTTACTCTATTCGTCCAATTCTTATCGGCATCAGCAATGCTTTTAAATCTATCAAGCAATTTTTTTACTTCAATAAATTTCTCTTCCGAAAATGCTTCAGTTTGTCCAAACACACCTTGCGTAGCATTTTTTAAGTCAGTTCTAAAGTCAGAAAGTTCCTTTGTGGTAATTTTATTTTCGATAATTTTTATATATGTCCCAGGATTATAATCAATCATTTCAAGATGTGTATTTATTTCGGAAATCTTCTTCTCAATTTCTTTTTCATCCCTGGAAAGCTTACTGCTAAATATTAAGAGATCTTTAATAGTCCCCTCTCTAAGCCTTTTCTTAAATGTTTCTTCGTGTTCGGGAAGTGCATCGTTTACAATCTTTCCATATAAAACTCTTACGTCGTTTTTAAATTTAATGTTTGCGTCAATATCTACAGCTTCTGATTGAAATTCACTTTTAAACTTTTGAATACCTAGATTAATGTTATTTTCCTTAGTATAATTTTTTCTTTCATTAATACCGATATCAGCGTTCAGCTTCTTATCTGCTACCCTTAGTTTTTCATCGATGTTTTCTAGCGACAAGGTTTGCATATCAGCAATCTCATCTATTATAGTCAAATTCTTTTCTTCAATATCCACTGCATCGAAATGATATTTGCACCATTTCTCAATGTGAAAATTTAAATTTTTGAAAATATCAACATTGGACTTAAAATCAAAAAGTTCATCTATTTCAAGTTTTTGAGCATCAGGTAAAGCCGACAGCGTCTTATGAAGAGAAATGGAATATTCAGTGATTCTATGTTCCAAAATATTAATAATCTTCACCCATTTATTATTGGTTTCCTTGTTATTCTCTAAGTCGTCCTGTTTATCGTCCTTTAAAGCCTTTAATTTATTATACTGAGTTGCTTTTTCACTTGACTTAAGTTCTTTAAGTGTCTTTTCTAACGCTGATTTATTTATTACAGACTTCTTGAAGTCAAGTTCGTTAAAGTCTTTATACTTGTCAAAATCTCTTAGCAGGATAGTCTTCTCAGCTACCATGTCCTGCTTTACTTTTATTCGCTTTAGTTCAATTTCAATTTCTCCTTGTCTTAATTCCTTGACAACGATATGTTTTTGAAGAGCCTTTATCTTTTCAACATTCGACCATCCCAAAATATATTTACTCTTATCATCGATCCGTTGCCTGTCATCCTTTTCGTATCTTGTTCTTCCAGAGCGTATTTGTCCCTTCTTCGTTATTGCATACTCCTCCCGATTGAACTCCTCCATACTTTCACAACATACAAGATTATGCCTTGATCGTAACTCTGTTTCCAACCAATCAAAGAAATGAGCATCTATATCATCTTTTATTTCAATCTTATTTATCAAAGAGTTGTCTTTTACTTCATAGTTATTCGTTTTCTTATGAGGTAATGTACGGAGATAAACAATTTTGTTCTTCAAGTCGGTATCGTTGACATAATCTCTAATCCTAGTAAAATCTTCATCCTTAACTAAAATACTAAGGCCGAAATCATGTAATCTACGCTCTATAGCACCCTGCCAGTCGGATTCATCAGATCGAACTTGAATCAATTCTCCAACAAATGGAATATCTGTAGCATCCAACTCAAGGTCTTCGGCTATTTGATTCCTCATTCTAAGAAATCGTGGATCAATCTGTGAATTTCTATTTTTTAGAAACTCCAGGTCTTCTTCCAATTCCTTTTTGGCATTTAAGTTCGTACGTTCTTCATATTTTAATTTATCCCTTTCCGAAATTAGTATTTCCGATTCTGCATTGTTCTTTTTCTCAACCTCTTCAATCAGTTTACGATTTGATAAAAAGGAATCTTCTTCAACGTCTTTTGTCAGACCAAGTTTTTCAGCAATTATAGAATATTCTTTATAAGACTCACGCTGCTTATTAATTTGTAAATCGAGATCTGATATTTGATCAGTCAAACTTTCCAATTGTTTGCCTATGTCTGAACTAAGTATATCCCGGTCAATTTCAAGGATAGAAGTTTCCTGTTTCTTTATTTCTGCTCTTAACTGTTCAATTTTATTTGATTGGTCGCTGTGATCTTCCCTTGATGAAAGCAAGGCATGTTTTAATAATTCAATTTTCTTTTGACTAAACCAGTTTTGCAGATCATTAAGTACTGTTTTTTGCTGCACTATCCGCTCAGTCAATAACTCATATTCATCAATCTCTTTGACTACTGGCCCCAATAAATCAATTTGCTTTTTTGCTTTTAAAACAGCATTGTAGCTGTCGGTAAGATCATCGAATGATCTAATAACTTCGACTATTGAATCTTTAACATCTGTTTTTCCCAACATTTGTTTTCTAACAAATTCCGTAAGATTACCAACGGATTTCATTGATACTGTTTGATTGAATAAATCTAGGGCTTCATCTCTTTGATTAATGCCGAACAATTGACAAAAACGGACAGAATACTCTTTGAAAGTATCAAACACTTCAATCCCGGGTGTCTGCTTTAGTTTCTTTTTAAGCTTTATCGGATCCTCAAAACCAGAGAGATTTTCAACTATGTTCATTTTAACAGAAGCTACAATGAAAAGTTTCTCAACCTTATTATTCTTTATATAAAAAACTTGTGCAAGGCATACTTCCTGATTATATCCAGCATTAAAAAAATTTGCGAGTAATATCGTATATCTATCATCAGATCTTAAATATTCCGGCTTAGATGAACCACTCTCGTCTTTAGTGTTTTTATGTTCTCCTCTCACATAAGAATATAAGTTTCGTTCTTTACTTTCTGCTCCGGCCGCTTTGTTATATACAATCTTATTATTAGGTACAATCAATGTGCTAATCGCATCAACCAAAGTTGATTTACCTGAGCCAATATCCCCTGTTAAAAGAGAATTACGACCGTTCGGATTAATTGTATACACTTTTCCATCGAAGGTTCCCCAATTGAAGACCTCAAGGTTATAAAACCGGAAGCCATTCATTAAAATGTTTTCTTTTTCGCTATTCTTCATTTGCCCCAACATTTTTTTTGTATTCGTTTAGTTTATCTAGGGTCAATTGAAGTTCTTCAACTGGCATATACGCAATTAATATTCTACTAACTTCGTAATAATTTTCTTCATTTTTAAGTTCTCTTAAAAAGCCCAACTCAATCAATCTTGTAATATGAGTATCTATTTTGTCGATAATTCTTTTTTCGTTTGATGTATTATTTGGAAGAAATGAAATAAGTAATTCGACAATATCTGATTTTTTTAAAACAAGTCTGGAATCATTGCCTTTATTATCAAATTCCAACAGCTTTTTTCGCAAAAGAATTGCAAGTATTGATACAGGAAAAGAAAGTTGCCTCTTTTCGACCAACTTCGGAATGTTAGCGGTAATTTCTTCTGAAAAAACTTTCTGCTTCAAAAAAGCGAACCCCTCAGCTTCATTTATAATTAGCTCTAATCCTACTATTGCAAAATAGTTGCGAACATGGGTTTCTTGTTGAAGCAGTGACTTCCAAACAAATTCATTACTGTCATACAATATCCCTTTAAATAAGTGGATAATAGGTATTGAATGTTTTTCTAACTCTTCGTTCATAATCTATTTTATAAAAATGGTTTGCGGAATTTCTATTTCAAATCGTTCACCTTTTATGAAATACGGAATCCGTTCTTTCAGGTCTTCGTTAATTACTGCTTTTAAATTCTTTTCCTTGTTCGTAGCAATTGAGAAATAAGCAATAATTTCTGCTAATCCCTTTTCGATAGGAATTTCTTCAACAATTTCTTTCAAAGTAATTTGTTTCTTATTTTTTAGTAGAAAATCTATCCTTTCCTTTAGAACTTCTGGATTAATATACTGTTGTTTAAATAAAGCTTCCACTTCAAAGGTTTCGTCTGACGCTTCTATGTTTCCTATATTGAACTTCACTTTCCTATCTTTAGAAAACAATTCAAATTCCATTGGAAAATGTAATTTTGGTTTATCATCAATAAGCATAAAGTCTTTTTCAGTAGGCGGATTATTTTTTATAGATATAGAAACTACCTCAATCTCGTTAATAATTTCAAGTACACGTTTGCTTTCCTGAAATGAAGTAGAATCAAGAAATCTCCTTAATTGCTCGCTCAAGCTTCGTGTTGTTTTATTTACCTTGTCCCCGGAATCGACAAGGTTTTCTTTTAGCATCCCTATTTGATTATTATTTTTAAAGTCCTTTAGTTCGTCCAATGATAATATATTATCAACCAACTCATCAAGCTCTCCTTGTTTTTCGGGATTCATGAGGAATTCATAAAATGCCTCGAAACTTTTTCCTTGTGGAGTATTCATAATCATATCCTGATTCATAAACAATTCCTTAAGATATTTTCCCTTTGTAAGATTTTTTTTAATTTGATCTTCACGGGCCTTTGTGTTTAAACCTCTAAAATTTTCTTCAATTTGGCGAAAGTCTGATAGTAATTTGCGAACAGATTCCTCCAAGAGTGAAAATTTTTCTTTGATTAAACGTTCATCAAATTTTTCATATTCACCACTTTGGATTTTAAGTAATTCATCTTCAATTTTTGCTTTTTCCTTAAGTAGCTCACTTTTCCTTAACTCAATATCATCCGAACTTTTAATAGACAGTTCTCTCAATAAATTAAATATTTGCAACAGCCTAGATTCTGCACCAACAAATTCAGGTTTGTTAAGTTCAGTTAACCAGTTTAGCGCTTTTTCAGTCGCGGGTGTCAGTTCAAATACAGCATCCTCTTTAATATAAGTCTGTCTCAAAAAATCATCCTTAGCCCAGTTATCCAAGTAAACCTTGGCTTCCATTGGAAATCGATCTTTATCGTTGTCATTATCGTTATTAATTTTGAACAGATAATCAGAAAGGTTCGATATTAAATCATTGCTTAGGTAACTGCTTTTATTTTTTACTTTAAAGGAGTGGTATAAAAACGTAATAATTAGTGAAGCATTATCTTTTTTAAATAGTTTTATTGTCTTGTTATTCTCAAGAATCCAATCAACTTCGGCTATGTTTGAAAAATTTACGCTCACAAATTATATTATTTTTGGTTCAAATCTACTAGTAGTCTTTGTCAATCTCCGTCAATTAAAAAGCTTTGTTTCTAATTTTTTCATTTAAATACTCCTTTAATGTTTTAGGACTGAGAACTTCCACTTGGTCTATCATACCTAAAATAAAACGCCCTATGCCATTGAAATCGCATACCCAACCATCAAAATGATACTCACTATCCTTTCTTTTTTCTAGATACTTCTCTGAAAGTGGGTATTCTTCTATTAGTAGGTTGTAAGCCATAAGACTGAGTTTTAACTTGACTAGAATTTTCTTTTCCCCTCCAATCCTGAAGACATCTATTTCATTTTTCTTATGATGGCGCTCATTCTTCCATTTTTTTTCAGTGCCTTTTATACCCTTAATTCTTGCAACTTTGAAAGTCTTGCTGGTTTTAGCTTCGATATCATAACACCATACATAATTGTAATTTGAGGTAAAACCGAAAGGTTCAACAAATCTGTCTCTTATGTTGTCGCTGTTAGAAGACCTATAGGCTTCGAATAGAACCTGTTCTTGATTTTTTATAGCTCCTTTTAATTTGATCACATTTTCAGAACTCTCCTTTCTTACAATTTTATTTACTGCTTTCTCAGAGTCGAATAGGACAAATAATTTTTCGTACAGATCGTTTTTAAATTTACTTTCATCGTCAATCAAATGGATTGCCTTACTAAGAATATGAGCCTCCTCTTCTGAAAAGTGAACTAACTTCGTCAGATCTTTATACTCATTTGACTTCTTGTCGATTTTGAAATAACCGTTTGTACTATCAATTAAAAAACCCGCATTTTTAAAAGTAGTAAGATATCTATAAATAGTGCGTTCTGAAGACTCAAAATCATCCGCTAATTGTTTAACACTATATCCGAAAGATCCTGAGAGCTTCATTAAAATTTCCAACATACGTTGAAATTTTGCCTGATCATTCATTTGCCTGAAATTTAAGTAAATATATCATTTTTGACGGAAGTTTTTATACTCTGATTCTTACAAATTTCTTTTGATCAGGTTATTATCTAATTAACTGATATACATATTGTTTTTATATATTTAAGTCTTTAAATCTTCATATTTGAAAAATCAAGGGGAAATAGCAAGTATTTTGGGACGTCTAGGCTTTATTAAACTGGCTGATGACTCTCGTATTTCTTTTGATTATGAACAAGATTCCGATTTAAAACCTTTCGATCTTGTTAGCTTCATAATTAAAGAAGTACCAGGATCAAATACAAATTCAATGTATTTTAAGGCATTTGATATTTCGCTTTTAGAACGACCCGAGATCACTCCTCAATCCAAACTATTGCGGTTATCGAAAGTCGCTAAGACTCATAATATTTCATTAGGTAAGATTACAACTTTACTTCAAAGTAAAGGCATTAAAATTGAGTCAAATCCCAATGCTAAATTAGATGAAGAACAATACGCTACGTTTTTAGAAGCTCTCACAGATTTTGACGATGAACTTGATTTTCGTACCACTTTTAAGCGAAAATATTCACGTGGTACAATAGTAGAATTGAAGATAGATGCTATCATTGCTCCATCGCAAGTTATTACATACTTCACTGACGACTTTCAAGGTCGATTATCTTTATTAGATATTGACTGGTCATTTCCTGAATCGCAGAAAAGTTTTGCTTCACTTGAAGTTGGTCAAAATATAAGATGTTGTATTTTATCTATTGACTTCGAAAGTAAGCAAGTAATTCTTGGGCAAAAACAACTTAAGAAACAGTTAAGCGGAACAGGCCAATGGGCTCGTATTGAAAGGGGTGATCAATTCAAATGTGAGTTAGTTGAAGAACTAAAGGACTTTTATCTAGTTCGCGCTAGTTCTAATGAATTTGGGCTTTTGAGTAAAGGATTTACTGAAAGCACGCAAGGTTTAATGAAGTTAAAAGTGCAATCCAAATCAGATGAAAACGATTTACTATATTTTACTCCTGCTTCTTTAGATGTCATTGTTCAAGAAGAGGGTATTTTGGAATTACCTAATGAGTTTTCTTTCGTCGAGCCTGATCTACAAGATTTTTATTCATTTAAGAAATCAATTATAGGGAGACATGCTACAAATTCTCAGATCGAATTTATTCGTGATGCATTTGAGCAGTTTCCAAATATCTTCGCGAAAGACTTTGAACTTTCTCAAACTATATACCTAGCATTTGAATTAAAGCACCAGTCTTGGGAATTTCAATTTAAGCAAAATGCAATTGCATATTTTTATCCAGACGAAGAACTTTCAAAAGAGTTAGAAGTAAATCTTTTAAAAAAACTAGAAACAGAATCTTACTGGGTGCGTTTCAATAAACGAAAGAAAAAAGAAACTGGAAATGAGGAAGGAATATTCTTTTCTTTTTTTAATGAAGACATAAATATTTACGGCGAAGTTTTGCAGTCGAATGGTGGTCGAGACACAAAGTTCGCTATTCGTGATTTTACCTGTGGTCAGGCAGTTTCAAGATCTACTGATGCAAAAAAAAGGAATTCAAAAAATGGTGCGTTTTTATTTAAAGCTCCCTTAAAAGTTACTTCTCCTTTCGGCGTGTTACCAAGTGGAGATTCGCAATCTCAAATACTTAAAGCCATACTTCTTAAAAATGACTGCCTTCATATTGTAAAAGCTCTAAAACAAGAGGCGGGGGAGATATTAAGACAAGAAGGAAGAACGTTAGCAATAATCGACAAATTTCTTGAATATCAAGAAAGTCTTATTGAATCAAGTAAAGCGCCAGCAATTTTTGTAAATAAATTTGAGCAAACTCACTCTCCTGAGGGAGGCATATCAATTGTACTTGAAAAAACTATAGCCGATAGCTTGGAACTTGAGGATGAGACTCAGGTAATAATTAGAGTTAAGCATCCAAAAGAGGATGAAATTGTAAAATATTCTGATGGTACTTTAGTCTTACAAGGTGATAAATGTAAATTATCATTTAGAAATGATGTGAGGACAGAAAATCTTAAGAATGGTTTTTACATAGAGAAAAAAATTTCTAAAAGGCAGATACAGATTCAGCGAGAAATTATTCAGGACTTTTTACAGAAAAAAATAAATATCGATCATATTGAGTCATTGCTTGTAGAGCCTGAAAAAATTAAAAGCCCAGTAATCTCAAAAAATGAATTAATTAGTAAAGATCTAATTGCAACTGAAAAAGATCAACCGAATAATAATCAAATTAAGGCAGTTCGTAAAGCTATTGGTAACCATAATATTTTTCTAATACAAGGTCCACCCGGTACAGGAAAAACAACAGTTATTTCAGAGATTATTCAGCAACTTGTGGCCAAGAATAAGAAAATCCTAGTTGCTGGACAGAATCATGTAGCGGTTGATAACGTCCTTGCAAAAATTTCAAAACTCTCTCATTTAAACTTGCTGAGGGTTGGTAACATTGAAAAAATTGATGAAGAATTAAGCCGATTTCATATTGACTCTCGTGTTGATGATTATAAGGCTGTATTTGGCGACTTTTTAAAAAATCAATTGAGTCTATTAAAGATGCTACTTGATTATCACGAGCGAAATTTCTCCGAAGATAAGATTACTCAAGAATATAACAAACGCGTTAATGAGTATTGCGCCGAATATTCAGCACTGAATGCATCATTGAAACACCGTCATTTTATTCTACGCCAGGGATTGAAATCCCTTACCATTAATGAATTGAAATCGATTGTTATCAAGTATGAAGAATGGGTTATAAACACCCATGCCGAAGTAGAAACACTTCTACGTCCGATAATATATAATTCACTTGATGTTGTGTTTTCTACCTGTATTGGAATAAAAACAGATTCAGTTTTCCGTAATACAGATTTTAAATTTGATGTTGTAATTATTGACGAAGCTGGAAAAGCTAATATAGCTGAAACATTGGTTGCTATTGAACTAGGTAAGACCGTAATCTTGGTAGGTGATCAAATGCAGTTACCACCGTATATGGATAATTCACTAATTGATGAAAATAGCCCTGGTAGCTTTCCAAAGTCGGAATATGGATATGAATTTACACAAGAAGAAATTCTTCATGCATTAAAGACTTCCTTTTTTGAATTCCTCATAAAGCGAATTGAAACAGGAGGTTTTCCAAAAGATAATATGGAAATGTTGAATTTTCAACACCGGATGCACCCACATATAGGTGAATTTGTTTCTAAATCCTTTTATGGAGGTAACGTTCAAATGGGAGCCCGTACTCATTTAAATAAGCTTTCATTACCTGCGCCATTTGACAACGAAGTCATTTTCTTTGATACTTCAAACTGCCCAAATCCTTTTGAGCAAACTGATGGATACTCTGTAAAAAATAATACGGAAGCAGAGGCAATTGCAGAACTAATTCTTCCTGCACTTTTTGATGGTCAAGTGTCGTCTGAGGAAATAGCAATTATAGCACCATACAAATCACAGGTAGCAAATATTCAGAAGTACATTAAGGAGTCTCAAACATGTCGTTATCTGAATATTGATGTTTCTACCCTTGACTCATTTCAAGGTAAAGAGTACGACATTATAATATTTGGTTTTACCCGATCTTCTGATCACAGAAAAGCTCCAATGATCAATGGAAGAAAAAAATTCTCAAAGGTTGGATTCCTTGATGATGCAAGAAGACTCAACGTTGCATTTAGTCGGGCAAAAAAGAAGTTGATATTGGTGGGGAATGCTACCACATTGGTAGATAGAAGGTCACATTACGACATTATTTTTAATTACACAGAACTTTTTCAAAGATTAGTAGATTTAAGCAAAGATGAAAAGGTTGGTTCGTTTCTTAAAATTGCTGATTATTATGATTTCAGAAACCCGTTTGACAGATTCTCAGAAAAATTTAGGATCGGAAACCCACTAAAAGCTGTTTTCCATTCTGTTGGAGTTAGAGACAACATTCAATACGGAGTTTTCTTTATTGTCGAAGGCTGTAGGTGTTTACTTCCAGTATCAATGATTCCCGCTAATCGTCGAAGCGAGCTTTTTTCTTTAGCCGTTGGGGCAGAGATGCAATTACTTCTATTTAGTAAAGATATAAAAGCCAAAAGAATTACGCTCTGTATTTCAGCAGCGAATTTAAACATGAGTGATATTAAACAATTCAAAGTGAATTTGTGGAATGAATATGCAAACGAACTTAAAGAAAATGCAATCATTAGTTGCAAAGTAACAAAGCAAGAGTCTTTTGGATTTTTTCTTGAAATGACGAATGGAATTACAGGATTATTGCCAAATCAATATGCAAAAAATAAAGGTTTAAAATTGGGAGAAACTATAGAGGTGGTAATCGAACAAATAAATAATTTAAAAAAACAGATATCATTTAAACTAAGATAAGGTGGGGCTATTTAGTATAGATATAGACAAGTATTATCAAGAGGAGGCTGAAAAAGGCGAGCAAGTGCTAGGCATTTTCTGCTTGCAATACCCTATTTATTGCATCCATGCTAATATTACCGACATGACACCTGATCCATTGGATAGCCTTGATAAAATTATCGCAGAATTTATTCAGGTAAAGGCAGATTTTGATTCTTTGCAAATCGGGACTCTAATTGGCACTTCAAAAGCCTTAATAGACAATAGGCTCCAAGCACTACTTGACGATGGTTTAATAGAAAAAAAACCTTCTGGTTGGTATCTAACAGGAACAGGAAGTGCAATTTTTAGTAAAAGCGAACAAACTCGCACCCACAAAAGATCTTATGACTTTTATCTTGATGGTATTAGTTTAAGCACTTTACCAGCAGTTTTCTATAAGCAATATAGGTTTAAGTTTATTAGCGAACATGATTCTTACTATAGAACAAATAAAAAAGGTGAAGAGATTTTAGTGTATCCATTTGGACCCGATATTATTCATACGCCGCCCAATAAAGATATAATTGCTCAAAATATCTTTATGAAAAAAAAAGATGAAAGGGAACTGTTTGAAATTCCAATTGGGCTTCAAAACATTGACGAGATTTCTTTTACTAAGTTATCCTTTCAAATATTTGTCTCCGTCACTAAGAAAGATTCACTTTTATCAAAAAAACTAATTGACCCTTTTGCATGGTATTCAATGCAAGATAATATTCCTTATATCGATTGTTTAAGAAAAAATGTTACAGACTTCGAAAAACACCTGTATGAAAATATACAAAATTTAGAATTTAAACTCGTGGCCTTACCACAACAAGATTTAGCTATTAACGAGCGTAAAGTTTTCCTGAGTTCAAACTGGTCCGAAATAGGTAATAAGAAATATAGCGAATCTGCAAATAAATGTTTTTCATTTACTCAAGACGATCTTGTTGAAGCAGTGAAATCTTTATATGGCATTAAATATCTAACAGTTGAATCTCTTGACTATTCAGAAACAAAACTTGCGATTAAAGTTACTAAGCAAATACTTTTGGAGGCTTCAAACCGATTTAAATTGATAAATGATTTGATTCGCTCAAGAGACTATAAGTTTGGGAATCCTGATAATAATGTTTATCTTTTGTATATACATTATACAACGAATGATCCTTATGTTGAACAAGTGGTCAGATTTAAACAACTATTGGAAATTGCTAAAGAAAATAATGAAATCAGTGAGCGATGGCTAAAGAATCAACAGAAAGATTTCGGAATAAGTTATCGTGAATTGTTAGTGGCTTCTGGTGAGCTGGATGTCCTAGAGAAGATTGATATTGATACTCATATGCTAAAATTACACTAGATGGAGCGACAGATTACAAATAATGAAATATTTCTATCAGGCGCCTTCATTAACAATCCTGAAGCAGAAAAGTGTGAAGTTAATGTCAATTTAAAAACTGTTTTTCTCACTCAGGATGGGAATCAATCGCTTAAGGATGAAATATTAAAAATTATAGAATCATCGTCAATTGTGCTAAAGGTCTGTAGTTTCATAATAACGGATAGCCAAATTTATGAAGCATTGAAAAAGAAGCTAGAAACTAGTTCCGTCGCAGTTTTTATTTTAACACAATTGGATACAAGTAAAATTTCCAATACATCGCTTATAACGGAAGATGAAGCACGTGAACAGACTAGCGTGCAGCACCTAAGTTATATTAAAGCACTTTATGATAAGGGAGCACATGTAAGAGCGTCAACCATAGCTCATGCTAAATTTCTGGTTGCAGATCGCGCGAAGGGCTTCATAATGAGCGCAAATTTTACAACGCCTTCTCTTAATTTAAATACCGAATCAGGCGCATATCTCTCTAACAAATGTTCATTGGAGTTAGACAAGCTATTCGATGTCGTTTTTCTAAAAGGTACAACATATAGAAAGTATCTTACCGCAACACAAAAGAACAAACAGTTAATTGTACACAATGATGCCTTTGTTAAACAGGAGTGGTTACCACAAGTATCTCATTCAAATCTAAGATATACCTATGATGACCTAACACATAATTTACTTGAGGAAATAATATCAATCATTAAAACCTCAAAGCAATTTATTTACCTTTCAACATACAGTATAGTTGGACTAGAGCATTTGTCTTTATTGACTACTGAATTAGATTGCGCAATAAAACGCGGTGTTTCTGTATTTATTTTTTGTAGAGGAATGAACTATCGACCAGATCATCTTAAGGGAGTTTCAATTCTAAGTAAAATAGGATGTGTTGTTTTTGCAGATTACTATAATCATTCTAAAGGTATAATAAATGAAACTACTGGAATGATATTTACTGCTAATGTTGATGGTTATCATGGGCTTACGAATGGATTTGAAGTAGGATTTATTTTAGATGAAATTCAACGGTCGGAATTTTTGCAAGTGCATAAGAATCTTATTGCAAGTAGTAATTACAAATTCATCCTCACTCCAAAACGTGCCGATCTATTCAGTACATATGAATTGTACGAAAAAAGCAAAGGAATAAAGGCACCGGTTTTTGAAAACTATTTATCTATATCTTTAAAGAAAGCCATTTATCATCTTAAAGAAGAATTTGAAGAACATCCGCTTTTTTTTGCATTTGTAAAGGGAAAGATGAACGAGACTTACATTGTAACTGCCAACAATTGTTTTAAATGTGTCTATCTTGATGGCACGATTACTGTCAACGAAAAGGCTAATTTGAATTACAATATGGAAAAGTATCTTTTGAAATATCAGAATTTAAAAATTGAATATACATAATGGAAAACCAAATACAATATCTGAATGAATGGCTTGAATTAGCAAAGTCTGGGGATTTTTATAAAGCCCAAGAACTTTATTATGAAAAACTATTCGGCTCTGTAATCGAAAATTTTTGTCAAAGGAATACAAAGAGTATCACTAAAGGTGGTGTACTGTTCTCAATTCTGGGACTCTCACCCGAACCGATTATTTTGACAGCTCGTGCTGTCAATCCTGATAAACACATAATTTTTACTACTAATAATAGGACAGATGGAAATGAATATCTTGAAAAGTATCTCGGTTCGGACTTTGAAATGGTATATATGGATACTGATGATTTCAATGCCATTTATAGAGCATTAAAAGAACAATTAGTCATTAATCCTTCTTCCCAGCTTACTCTTGATATTACTGGTGGAAAGAAGTCAATGGTTGCAGCTGCATCAATATTTGGCAAAGACTATGGCTGCAAAATAGTATACGTAGACTTTAGCGAATATTTGAAAGAACTTAGAAAACCTATGCCAGGTTCTGAGGTTTTGAATATTGTGTATGACCCGTTAAAAAATCAACCTGAATTATTTTTAAAATGAAACATCAAATTACTCTTGTAGGAGGACAAATTTTGCCTGTTTATATGGGTATAACAGAGAAAAGTCCTGACGTTGTTCATATACTGTATTCAAAAGATTCTAAGAATCAATTCACTCTACTAAAGAAATCGTTGGATAATAAAGAAATTTATTCCTATCAAATCGATCCGTTTGATTTTGAGGGAATAAAGACAAAAGTCGAAGGCATAATTTTCGATAATTCAAAAGAGTCATTTGAACTAAACCTCACTGGCGGCACTAAAATAATGGCAATTGCATGTCAGCAAGTATTTAATGACTTAAAACTTCCAATATTTTACATCGATCAAAAACATCATCTATTTGATATTTTAGATAAGCGTTCATCGCAAATTAGTGGAAGAATAAATATAAAGACTTTTCTAAAGCTATCTGGACATAATAATTATGAAATAAATGAATTCCGAGATTTTACTTCTGAAGAAATCAGACTTTCTGAATTTATTTTATCTCAAGTAAATGAATCTTGGTTTAAAGACGCATGCTACCAGCTTTATAATAAGGGGAAATTCAAGAGCCTTAAAAACTACAGCTTCACGGTTAAAGATGTTAAGTTAAACTGGAATGGAAGGACTCTGCAATTTCAGAGTGGAACAAGACAAGAAGTTTTTACGTCCAATAAAGCATTTGAAATTTCTTTCAAAGGAATATGGTGGGAGATTCTTATTGGGCGTGCTGTATCTAAATGGGATAGAGCTTTTGAGTTTAAAATGAGTCTAAGAATAAAATCTAAAATAGATAGTACCCTCGATAAAAATGAAATAGACATCGTACTAAATACAGGTAAAAACTTAGTATTTATAGAATGTAAATCGGGGGAGGTGACTCAACATGATGTAAATAAAATCAAGGCAGTCAGAGATTTATATGGTGGGATTTCAGCACGTTCAATTCTTGTATCTCGTAAACAACCATCAGCAAATATTATCGAAAAATGTTGGGAGCTTGGAATTGAAGTGTTCTCACATGAGAGTACTGAAAAAGTAAAGAAAAATAATAAGATGCTTTTCGAATTTTCAGAGCTTTCAGACTTACCAAAAAGACTAGATTTATTATTAACAAAACTTTCGTTGTAGTTACTGTTCAAAAGCAGGGTTATCTGTCCTTGTAAAATAACATGGTTAGTGTTCAATAAAGATATCAACAACCACATTGTTTTCACCATGTTTAAACCGAAACTCGCAACTATCTTTAAATAATTGTTTATCAATAATATAAGAAAATAGCTCGACTCCGCTCAGCGTGACATTATTAAAACTGAAATTGAAAAACAGTTCCTTTT